>FLNZ01003207.1_pt1 | contig 112370 bp, 85 predicted proteins | sample 1140391 | NCBI WGS metagenome assembly FLNZ01 (sample SAMEA3878171, study PRJEB12797) | bioreactor metagenome | biome: Moose rumen | place: Sweden | collected 2011-10 | reverse complement strand
CTCCGCAGTAGTGGCAGACGAGTTGGCGGCCTGACTTATGGAGGGTGAGGGCGACGTCGCAGCGTGTGCAGCGAGGGTTCCACCCGCAGGTCTGGCACTCTATCTGGGGGGCGTAGCCTCGCCGATTCTGGAAAAGGATAATCTGTTCGCGACGCTCCAACGCCTCACGCATGGCCCGAAGCAGGGGGAGGGAGAAGGCTCCCTTCATCTCTTTGCGATGGCGCTGCTGGCGAATGTCGACGACCTGAATCTGGGGCAAGAGGGTTTGGCCGAAGCGGGTGCCGAGGGTCACCAGGGCGTAGCGCCCCGTCTGTGCGTTGTGGTATGACTCAAGGGAGGGAGTGGCGGTGCCGAGCAGGGTCTTCGCCTGGGTGTGCTGGGCCAGCACGAGTGCGACGTTGCGGGCGTGGTAGCGCGGGGCGGGGTCTTGCTGCTTGAACGAGGTTTCGTGTTCCTCGTCAATGACGACAAGCCCCAACCGCTGGAAGGGGAGGAAGACGCTGCTGCGCACGCCGACGATGATGTCGTAGGGTTGGGGGGACAGTTGTTTTTGCCATACTTCGACGCGCTCGGCATCGGGGTATTTCGAATGATAGACTCCAAGACGCGAGCCGAAGACTCGCCGCAGGCGTTCTACGAGTTGTGCGGTGAGCACTATCTCGGGCAGCATGTACAGGACTTGTCGCCCCTGCTCGAGTTGTTCCTGTATGAGGTGGATGTATATCTCTGTCTTACCGCTTCCGGTGACTCCGTGGAGCAGACAGGTGGAGTGGTCGAGGAAGGCGGCCCGAATCTGGTCGCAGGCCTGTTGCTGGGCGGGGGAAAGCGTGGGACGCTTCTCCATGGTCTCCCCACGGAGGGGGGTGGGCAGTCGCGACACTTGTTTCTCGTAAACCTCGAGCACGCCTCGACGGAGGAGCCCCTTTAGCGCGGCCTCAGAATGTCCTTCCATAAGGATGGACTTCTCTGTCTCCATGAGCAGGGAGGGATTCTCCAGAGTGAGTGCAGCGCTTGCCTTGGAGAGGGCGAGATAGCGGGTGAGAAGGTCTGCCTGCTTGGGCGCGCGACGCAACTCTTCGTGGAGGTTATTTAAGCGATTCTTGTCAAAGAAGGTCTCGCTGAGTCGAACACAATGCACCGTCTTGGGGCGATAGTTGCGCTGCAGTTGTTCGTGCATGATGAGTGCGCCCTTGTCGAAGAGCGACTTGATGACACGAAGCGGATTGGAGCGGAAACCGTCATGGATGCTTTTTTGCAACTCCGATATCTTCTGCTTGCGCAGACGTTCCATGAGGTCATAGACGTACTGCTCGACAGGTGTAAGTGGGGAGGCATCGCCGTAGTCGGGGTTGAACTCCACAAGCGACTCGCTCTCGAGTTTCATGCCAGAGGGCAAGGCGGCTTTGAAGACCTCGCCCAAGGTGCATAGGTAGTAGTCGGCAATCCACCGCCAAAGCCAAAGTTGGTCGGGTAGGAGCACGGGAGCCTCGTCGAGCAGGTCGATGGCGTCCTTGAGCGTCCGCTCCATGCCTTCCCCACAAAGGGAAGAGGTTTCCTTCTCGTAAAGAGCGACAATGATGGCTGAGTAAATCTTCTTGCTGCCAAAGGGCACGACCAAACGGCAACCTACCTGTGCGCGCTGACTCAGCCAATCGGGAATGCGATAGGTATAGGTCTCGGCCAGCGGCAGGGGGAGGACAACATCGGCTAAAAGTAATATGCCGCCCGGATGTTCCATGTGTGCCCCTCCAAGTTAACATTGTTCACCTCGCCCATGCGACCCAGAGGGATGTTGTAGTTGAAGCCGAGCTGGACATGGTTCATCACGTCGAAACCCATTCCGATGTTCCAGTCAAAGAAGGAATGGTCGAGCTTACCCGTTTCGCCGAATCGACTTTTGTCGAGCAACCAGTTCCACTGAGGGCCAGATGCCAAATAAATAACAAAGCGTTCCTGCAATTTCCAGTTGTAACGGAGATTGACGGGAACCACAAACATGTGTATCTTCTTATTTCTATAGTAACCAGGTGTGTTTGTCTCGTATTCCAAGTGGTTCTGGTTGTAAAGCAAGGCGGCATCCAACCCTAAGTTGGGAAGCGGTATGCCAGTCTTCAGCTTCAGCCCAAGGAGCCACCCCACTCGATTGTCGGGCGAGAAGAGTTCTTTGCTGGCTCGAAAGCGACTGACATCAACGCCGCCCTCGATACCCCACTGCCAGGGTTTCACCTTTTTGGGTACAGGCTGGGCAAAGGCTTCACCAATTGACAATTGAAAATTGAAAATTGAAAGTTGGCCCATGCCAAGCAGCAAGATGAACAACAGGAACAATCGTGCTCTCATAATCGTTAACTATGTAGTGTGGGCTGAATATCTATCTTCTTGTGCGGCGAACGCTGGCAGCGGGAGCGGAGGAAGCCTTAGGTGTCTTCTCCTTCTTCTCCTTGCTGCCCGTAGTTGCAGCGGTACGACGGTTTGTAGAGCCCTTTTGCACGGTCTGTTCCTTGCCCGTAGGCTTCTGGCGGGAATTCGACTTTGCCTTAGTCTTCGTCTGTTCCTGCTCGGCAGCTACACTGTCGTTCATCGTGCTGTCCACCTTCTCGCGCTGGTGCCAGATATTCTCTTCGAATTCAACAAGTTCCTTCTCAATCTTCTTTTGTTCCTTGATGACTTTGGCCGTATCGGGCTCGTTGATGAGGACCTTGCCCTGCATGTTGGCAGTCTTATAGATTTGTCCGTCGTAGCGATTCATCGTAAAGTAGTCGTCCGCTGTCATGTTTGTCACATTATTGAGGTTGGAAGACATGATGGGCAGTCGGCTCAGGTAAGGGGCAATGTCGTCGTACTTCAACCAGAAGAGAGGTTTGGGAGTGACAGCTCCCCCGTCGCCAAACCCGTCATCCTCCAAAAGCACAGGACAGAGGGCTGTAACCTTAGCGTGATAGGTACCCGTACGCTGGTCGAAATAGCTACTTTCCTTCAGATAGTAGCGCTTCACCTGAGCCGAGGGTATATCGTTGTCCGCAACACTGTACTTGCCGTCCTTCTCCTCGTAATAGATGTAGTAGCGATCAAGTATCTCCTTGACATCCGTCACGCGGTCTTTCTCTGCAAACGACTCGTTACCATCCAGTTTGTATGTGTAAGCCGAGATGCGTCCCGTCAAGAACAAGCGGAACAAATAGGTAAAGAGATTTACCTGTCGGTCGTTGGGTTCCACAGGATAATAGAGCGGTGCGTTCTTATCAGCCATTAAGTCGAGTTGGCGATAGATGTCACGCTTCCAGACAACATCCTCGGGCATCTCATCGGCAGTAGGGAACATCAGCGATGCACGGTCGCTGGCCTGATTGGCCTGTGACTTCCCTTGCTGGGCTGCGGCATTGCTTGTAGTCGTGCGGCGCTTGGTAGGCTGAGCCTGTGCTGCCCCGATAAGAAATGAACAAAGAATAAAGGACAAGGCTATGCGCTTCATATCATTTTTCATTTTTAACTATTAACTTTTAATTTACTATCACTTCCATTGCACCATTCAGCGTACGCTCAATGCCATCAGGACCAACGGCACGAATCTTCGTGATGTAGAAGCGTTTGCCACGATTGAGCTGGCGTATCATATTCTTCTGACGTAGGGTAAATTCACTGGACTGAGCAATCTCTGGAACAGCATTACCCATATTGTCGTAGAACACCATCTCAAATCCACGCACGGAGAATGGAATGTTCAGCAATCCGTCGTCGATGGCTGCACCCAGATTGGTCATTGCCATCAGGTTTTGCTTCGATATCTTGCCACCCATCACATGGTCATCACCGACGGGAATAAACGCTGTCGGGTCGGGCAACTTACGCACGCGGAAGGTGAACTTACCCATTTCCTGTACACGGCCTCCCGTTTCTGCGGCAACAGTCACCACAGCCTCGCCGCCCACATTGGTAGGGCGGGCTATGAACTTACCGTCGCCCTTCTGCGTGAACGAACCTCCCGACATGCTCACGTGGAGCCGACTCGAGGGAATGCCTGGCACACTGACACTCATGGGGTTGTCGTAACCCGCATAGAGCACATTCATGATATCGGCACTGACAGTTGCACTGGGCGGAATGACGGTGTACTTCTGCTCAAAGTCTCGACGCACCTTCTCGCCACTACCGTTCAGGGTCTCAATCCATCCCGTCAGGGTGAAGTCACCCGTCGAGTTGCAGACAGTTTCGTAGATGCCGTGGTCACTCTTTATCTCCTTACCACCCACATAGATGGTGGGACGGTTAGTCGTATCAACGGCTGCCATAAAGATTTGTGCCGAGAAGAGTCCGCCCTGCACAATAGTCTGCGCATTAGGCACAACATAGGCATTGACCTCGTTCACACGAATATCCTTGACATCAATATTGCTCACCAAACCATGCAACACTTCGCCCTCGGCGTGGCGCACATCGTTCTGGAGTTTTGTCAGCAGGGTGACGGCAGCCGACGTGGGCATACTCTCGAACATATACTCCTGCCAGTTCTTTCCCTCGGCCTTGCCCTTGGCAGGCACCTCTGTATTGAGGTTACTCTCAATGATGCGGCGCTGCCCCTTGTCAGTCACCATCTTAGTAATGCGCTCGCGATAACTATTGATCGCATTGAGGAGTTCCTTGCCACGCCCCCTGTTGGGAGCGAGCATGACACTGGAGGCTGCCTCCAAATCTTCTTGATTACGGATATTGTGGATGTCGCCCTTCTTTCCGTCACTCTTCTTAACGATGGCCACCTTCAGTTCCTCGGCAAGATTGTACAGCGAGTCGCTCATCTGCTTCACATACTGAGCCCTCTCGTACCACTGCCTTACCTTTGTCGGGTTAGCCTTCATCTGTTCCTCGAAATTCTTGTAGATGCCCTCGTTGGTCTGGATGGCATTCTGGGTGGCCAGTTCAATACCGTCCGACACGATGGTAAATCCCTTCAGCACATCGCTGCTGACATTCAGTGCCAGCATGGCCATCAGCACGACGTACATCAGATTAATCATCTTCTGACGGGGCGATATCTTTTTCTTCTTTATCTGAGCCATTTCTCAAATTGAAAATTGGAAATTAGAAAATGAGAATTACTCCTCCGTTGGAGTTTCCGGTGCCGCAGGAGACACGGGAGCAATGGGAGCAGTAGGAGCCATATTGATGGTCAGCGCTTGAATCATGCGGGCATAGACATTGTTCAGTTTCTCTATCAACTCTGCCATACGGCGTGTCTGTTCGTCAATCTTCTCAATAGTAGTAACCTGCTTGCTGATGTTACGCAACTGCAGTTCGTAAACGGTAGCAATACCTGTAAGCGTACGGTTGAGGTTCTCCATTTCTTCGCTGTCGGTGGACATTCGTGCAGCCTGGTCTTTTACGCGTCCAAGCACATCTGTCAGTTCGGTCAGTCGTTCGGTATAGTTCCTCACGGCCTCTTCCACGGTTGCCGGGTCGGTAGCCTGAATCTGCTGTGCTGCCTCGGTCAGACTGCCACCACCACCCAAGACTATGGGCTGTCCGCCAACAGCACCGCTACCTACGACAATGGGCTGCCCCTCGGCTCCCTCGCCTTGTGGCAAACCTTCAGCCGAAGCAGCAACGCCGCCTCCACCGATGACGACTGTACCGCCACCACCTGCTGGCATTCCGCCACCGATGACAACGGTGCCACCGCCACCACCCACAATAGCAGGGCCTCCACCGACTACGGCAGCACCGTCCTCACCCACAATGGCAGATCCGCCACCGACTACGGCAGGACCACCACCACCAATGACAACGCCGCCTCCACCGCCATTAGCGGCAGCAGCCGATGCCACGGCGGCCAGTTCCTCCACAGTCTCGGATGAGAGGCCAGCACCGCCAGCCGATTCGGGTATTTTCTCCGTCACGCGTTCGAAACCAGCCACTATGAACACGAATACCTCGGTTCCCATACCGATAAACAGCATGAGGTTGGCACCCGGCAAGTGGGTCAATTTGAAGAGGGTACCTAAGATAACAACGGCTGCGCCCCATGAATAAGCGTAGTTCATGAAGGTCTGTCCGGCCATCGTGTCCATCCATTTCTGGATTTTATCTATAATATTCAATTTCTTTGCCATAGTTGAGGTTTTGAGGTTGTAAGGTTGTAAGGTTTCGAGGTTGTAAGGTTACCTGCCACCTCGATTTATTGTTTATTTCTTATTTTTTCTTTGTCTGTTGTTTGGAAGCATCGTTTACCATCGAGCGTACGCAGCGGAATCCCACATACGAGCGGGGCTGATTTTGGTATTCATAGGTACGCCAAGCCGAACGAATCATGCTCTCCGGGTCTTTCCACGAACCACCCCTGACACTCTTCTTCTTCAGTCGATAGGGGTCTTCCATGGCAGCGTTGTACTTCAGTTCTGGGTTCATGTCGCTCATGCTCTCCACACCGGCCTCTGTATAGACCGTGCTTGTCCACTCTGCCACATTGCCTGCCATATCGTAGAGACCGTTCGAGTTGGCACTGAAGGCACCACACTTCGAGGTAATCAGACTACCATCCTCGGTATAGTTTCCTCGGTCTGGTTTGAAGTTGGCATAGTAACAGCCCTTATCGCTCTTCACCTCCAGTTCCTGCCAGGGGAAGGGGTTGCCCTCCTTTCCGCGGGCTGCATACTCCCACTCTATTTCCGAGGGCAGACGATAGCGTTGGATGTATTTTGCCATTCCGCCGATACCCTTCAACAGGAAGTTGGTGCGCCAGGCACAGAAAGCATTGGCCTGTTCCCAAGTCACGCCCACCACAGGATAGTCGTCATAGGCGGGATTATTGAAATAGAGGCGCATGTAGCGTTCGTTGTCGGCATTCTGGAAGTCATTGACCCAGCAGGTTGTGTCGGGGAAAATGTTCACGATGTAGGTATTCAGGAAGTCCCAAGGACCAGACAGGGGGCGTGTGATAGTCTGACGCTGGATGCGCCCCTCATCGTCTATCCACGCTGTGTCCTTCGATATCATGGGCACCTGGTTGGGGTCAACAGTGTGGTCGGTGTTCAGGTCGCGTTCCTCGGCATTCAGCCTGTACTTACGCTGGGCAGCCGCCACGTAGTCGTAGATTTCGTAACGATAGTTCATCTGACTGGCATCCAACATCTTCGTGCCGTCGATGGGGTGGATGACATACACGCTCTCTATGGCACGAGCCTCGTCCTCGTTAGCCTTCTTCCAGGGGATGCTTTTGTTCCAGTTGAGATAGGGAGTAATGGGGTTACCCTCCTTGTCCTCTTCTATCTTGTAGGTTTCGTCACCACCATAGGCAGGGTCTGCCAGACGCTCGCGGATGATGCTATCGCGCACCCAGTTCACGAACTGACGATACTTGGCGTTCGATACCTCCGTCTCGTCCATCCAGAAGCCGTCCACTGAGATATCACGCTTTGGAAACTCGGCACCCCAGAGGGTGTCGTTTTCCTCCAGTCCAATTTTCAGCGAACCTTTCCTGACGGGCACCATGCCAAAGGGGGCAGGCTCGGAGAAGGAAGTTCCCTTCACGCCTGTCACCTCACCGCCCACGGCATTTGCCGACGAGCCGCCCATGCATGCCGTCATCACCAGCCCCAGGCCAGTGATTGCCATTAAAACTATTATCGTTGTCTTCTTCATATTCCTTTATATGTTATAATATGCGCACACTCTTGTGCAGGTTCTTTCCTTTCTTAAACAGGTTCAGGTCGGTCTGGTAACTCAGCACCAGTTCGTGAGTGCCGTAGAGTGCTCCAATGCCTCCTGTATAGACCTCATACGAGTATCCTATCTGTATGCCGTGGAAGCGAGTTCCCAGCAGCAGTGCTGCGCTCACCGTGGGGCTGTACGACAGACCTGCGTACAGGTGGATTTTCTCTCCATTATATGCCAGTCGGGCTGTCACATCGCCGCGCCAGGCCTGCAGGTTGGTACGCAGGATAGCCGAAGTGTAGAGGGCATATTCGGGATGCTTGAAGCGGATGGTGTAGCCCCCCGTCAGGTAGTAGAGTCGATCCACACTTACCTCGTTCCTTTTGTCATCACCCAGTTTGATGGTCGGCCCCGTCAGATGCATCGAACTCAATCCGGCATACCACACATTTTTGTATGTGTAGCGCAGTCCTGCGTCCACATCCAGCCCCATTCCGTCCACCTCGCTTGTGGCAAAAGCTGGGTCGCCCGTGTCGTTGACATCCAGTTTCGAACCGTCGAAGGTCTCGTTCAGAAATCCCACGCGAGCGCCGATGCTCAGCTTTCCGCCCCACAGCGGCTGGTGGTAGGCATATTGCAGGTACAGTTTCTTGTTGGAGAAGAGACCTATCTTGTCGTTCATGAATCCCACGCCAGCGCCGTGTCGTAGACTCAGGAAGAAGAGTGGCAGGTCGGCAGTTGCCAGCATCGTTTGCGGGGCACCTTCGAATCCCGCCATCTGCAAGCTGTATGCTCCTTGCACCGAGAGCTGTCCGTCCAGTCCGCTTGAAGCGGGGTTGAAGTAACTTTGCAGCGCCCAGTAGTTGGTGAACGCTGCATCGTACTGAGCACAGACCCTTGCCGTCATCAGCACGCTCACGACCAGCCACAACAGTCTTTTCATCCACATTAAATAACGCACCCCCGTACGCTTTTATTGTTTCCGCCATAAGTTTTTTTGGACACATGAGCCATTTTGAAGGGTAAAAGCACGCGGGTTGCCTGTAAAAACCACCTTGCAAACAGTTGGCCTGCTTAGGTAGAAAATCGGGACGAAATAGCCCAACAAGACTATGGTCAAACTATCCCGTAATATGACCCATACGACTTCTTTTGTCAATTATTCTTTATAAAACCTTGCATACAAAGGTATCTTTTATTATTTTTGCAGCAAGTTCACGTATGCGATGGCATAACGCGCGTACATTTATAATATAGATACATTACACCCTATAAACTATAAAAAAACTTCTAAAACGTAAAAAAATGAAAAAACTGTTTGCAATTCTCGCTGCATGCGTAGTGTGCGCATCGGCAAGTGCTCAAGAAGCAATTGAGAAGAACAAGTTTGGCGACAACTGGAGCATCGGTGCAGATGGTGGCATCAACACCAACCTGCACGAATGGCACCATGGTGGCGGCGTACTGGGCGTACAGGTTACCAAGACCGTGACCCCCGTTGTAGGTTTCGAGTTCAGTACTCAGATTGGCCTCGACGACATTGCTTGGAAAGGCGATGCCTATTCTTGGGACTTGGGTAATCCTTGGAACAAGAAGCACATCAGCACCATCAACGCTATTGCCAGCACCAAGATTAATCTCATGAACTGGTTCGGTGGCTACAAGTGCGAGCCCCGCCTGTTCGAGATTCAGGCCAAAGGCGGTGTCGGCTACCAGCGCTATGTTGCCGATGAGAAGCAGGGCAACTCTGCCGTTCTGAAAGTTGGTCTTGACTTCGACTTCAACCTCGGTGCTGCCAAGGCTTGGACACTCTCATTGCGTCCTGCCATTCTGACCGACATTATTGGTTCTGGTCTCTATCGCGATGTCAATGAAGAGTTCGGCAAGGGCACCTTCAGCACGGCTCAGCTCACCGCTGGCCTGACCTACCACTTCAAGAACAGCAATGGCACTCACCACATCAATTGTGTTCGTCCCTACGACCAGGGAGAGATTGACCAGCTCATGGCCAACATCAACGCATTGCGTCAGGAGAACGACCGCAACGCTGCCCGCATCCGTCAACTTGAGGAGGATCTGGCCAAGAAGCCCAAGGAAGTTATCGTAGAGAAGGAGAAGGTCGTCACCGAGACCAAGGTACAGACCAAGGAAGAGCACAGCCTCGAATGTCTCGTTTACTTCGGTCAGGGCAAGACCACCATCAGCGCAGCCCAGCTGCCCAATGTTGAGCGCATTGCCACCTTTATGAAGAACAACAAGGATTCTAAGGTTGCCATCTACGGCTACGCTTCTCCCGAAGGCAGTGTAGAGGTTAACGAGCGCATTGCCAACCAGCGTGCCGATGCTGTCAAGAACCTGCTCATCAACAAGTACCACATCAGCGCTGACCGCATCAAGGCTCAGGGTAAGGGTGTAGGCGACAGTTTCAGCGAACCCGACTGGAACCGCGTTTCTATCTGCACCATCGAGCGCTAAACCGCTCATCACACATCATGTGTGCGCCAGCACCGCGTTGGTCACACGACATACAAAGGAGGAAGTCTCTCAAAAGGCTTCCTCCTTTTTCCTTTCCACAAGGGGACATAAGAAACGAGGGAAGTTTCCTCATTGACAACACCACATAATGCACCCTTGGAAAGCACACTAATGTCCATGTCCGAACAATAGTAATGTGGGACGCTGAAGCACACTAATGTCCATGTCCGAACAATAGTAATGTGGGATGCTGAGGCACAATAAAGTGCAACCTATTTCACTTGAACGGTGAGGGTGGCGGGCTTTAGCCCCTTGGCCTTTGCGGTGAGGGTGGCGGTGCCCTGTTCAGTGCCAGACTGGAGGATGGCAGTGAGTTGCCCCGCATAGGCATGGTGGCGAGGCAGGTGGAACTGGTCGAGGCAGGTAGGGTCGCCATTGGCAGCCGCACGGAATCGGGCAGCACCCTTTGCCGCGAACTCCACAACGGGCGTGGCAGAGGGACACAGATTGCCGTCCTTATCGACTACGGAAACCGTCACATAGGCAAGGTCTTCGCCATCGGCTTGCAGGGAAGAACGGTCCGCGGTGAGTTGCAGATGGTGGGGACGGCCCGCCGTGCGGACAGTCTTTTCGCCCATTACCGAGCCATTGACGTTATATGCCACCACACGCAGTTCCCCTGGTTCATAGGCCACATCTGTCCACATCAGTCGGTAGCGACGCTGACGCCACAGCGGGTCGCCTGCCTCGCGAGCCTGTTCCGACTCGGCACGGGTGTATTTGTGCTGCCGTCCCTGGCTCTTGCCATTGACAAAGAGTTCCGCCTCGGCGGCATTGGTATAGACGAATACGGGCGTTACCTGTCCCTCACGCCCTGGCCATGTCCAATGGGGCAGGATATGCAACGTGGGGGCTTCGGGAAACCAGTGGCTGCGATAGAGCCAATAGCGGTCCTTGGGCAGAGAGGCGAGGTCTATAATGCCAAACAGGCTGCTGTGTGAGGGCCATGCGTCGGTGTCGTAGGGCGTGGGCTCACCCAGATAGTCGAAGCCCGTCCATACGAACTGCCCCAGCGTCCATGGATAGTCTTCGGCAAGGGCAAAGTCCTCGTCGGGCAGGTTGCTCCACCAGCAGGCCTCAGTGTCGTAGCCGTTGGACTGGTGATTATCGTACATCACGCCGCTCTTGACCTGCACAGGGAACATATAGGTGCCACGGCTGCTGACCGTGCTACTGGTCTCGCTGCCCAACAGGAGGTTTTGCGGAAGGATTTTATATGCTTCAAGGTATTTGTGCGTCCTGTAGTTGAATCCAGGCACATCGAGCATGGCAGCAAAGCCGTTCTGGAGGACGGCATCCACCTGATCCATGCCGCAGGTGACAGGACGCGTGGGGTCTTCACGATGACAGATATCCTGCAGGAACTTTGCCACGCGGTACCCCTCAGGTTTCCACTGCGTGGGTACTTCGTTGCCTATGCTCCACATGACCACGGAGGGGTGGTTCCGGTAGTGATGAATCATGTTCACCATGTCGCGCTCCGCCCACTCACGAAAGTAGCGGTGGTAGCCATTGTCGCACTTTGCCACATCCCACTCGTCGAAGGGCTCGAGCATCATCATAAAGCCCATTTCGTCGCACAGTTCCACCAGTTCAGGCGCAGGCATGTTGTGGCTGGTGCGGATAGCATCGCACCCCATTTGCTTGAGCATGGTGAGTTGATGACGGAGGGCGGAACGATTGACGGCAGCCCCCAGCGGACCAAGGTCATGGTGGAGACAGACTCCTCGGAACTTGCGAGGCTGTCCGTTGAGGAAGAAACCGCAGTCGGGCACAAGTTCGAGGGAACGAATGCCGAAGGTGGTAGTGTAGGTATCGGTGGCCGACTCGTCGGACACATCGACATCGCTAAGTGCAACACGAGTCACGGCACGATAAAGTGTGGGCATCTCGGGCGACCATAGCCGAGGATTATCGATGAGGAAGTGCTGCTCCAGCGGTTGGTCGTGGAAGACACGAAACACATTGTCTTTATGCACCACGACACGCCCCTCAGCATCGAGGATGTCGGTAGAGAGATGCACAGGATTGTCGCCAGCACCCTCCACTCGTGTACGAAGGGTAACAGAGGCGTAGGACTGCTCCACATGGGGTGTCAGCACTTGTGTCCCCCACACGGGCACATGGACGCGGGGCGTTTCCACCAGACGGACATTGCGATAGAGTCCGGCACCTGGGTACCAACGGCTGCTCTGCTCGCGATTTTGCAGGCGCACGGCAAGCACATTGGAGCGCCCATCCTTATAAAGGAAATCCGTCACATCAACATAAAACGAATTATAGCCATAGGGCCAGAACATTGCCTCCAGCCCATTGACATAGACATGCGCCTCGCTCATCGCTCCATCGAAGACAAGGTAATATTTATTGTCCTCCTTCACCCTTAATCCTTCATCCTTCACCCTTAATCCTTCATCCTTCACCCTTAACCCCACTCGATACCATCCTACTCCGATGTAGGGCAGTCCACCCGAGCGTCCAGTCTTCCAGGTAGCCGACTTCTCGCCATTCTGAACTACAGCCACATTCTGCAGATCCCACTTGCGGTCGAAGGGACCAAAGACAGCCCAATCGTGAGGCACGGTAACCTGTTGCCAATCGTCGTCTGGGAAGTCTGATTCCCAAGCATTTTCCACATCACCAAGGTGGAAGCGCCACCCCTGGGTCAAGAGGGTTTCAGTACGGGAAGCATAGCAGTTGGCCACACAAAACAGGAAAGCAAAAATAATGGGAAACGATTGCATAAGAAATCTTGTTATTTAAAGTATTTGTGCGACAAAGTTAATAAAAGTTTAACGAAAAAATTGTATCTTTCGGCGAATAAACTAACAAATACACGAAAAAATGAATCTTGACCTACAAATTAACTATCGTACCGTATGGGGCGAGAGCCTGCATGCCGTCCTGACATGGCACAACAAAGGCGGAAAGGAAGTGCAGACGGAATTGCCCCTCTCTACCTTAAACGGTGAGACATGGCGCGGCAGCACTATGGCACCCGCCAATGCGACGAGCGTCACCTATCGATATGCCGTATGCCAGAACGGGGAGGCCACACGCAACGAATGGGCTTTCCTGCCCCACCACATCGAACTACCCAAAGGCATCAACCGCATACAGGCCATAGACCGATGGCGCGACTGTCCGGGCAACTCGTATCGCTACACGAGTGCCTTCACGGAGGCATTCGTCCGCCACACGCCCACGAACACAGGCAAGCAGACGAAGGAAAAGGGCAAGCAACTGGTGGTGCGCGTACTGGCACCAGAGGTGCCCGAGGATCAAGTGCTCGCGATGTTGGGCAACCACCCCTCGCTGGGCGAATGGAAGCAGGGGCAGGAGGTGCGCATGCAACTTATTGCCCCCAACGAATGGCAATTCCGCATGGACATCGAGGCAGTGAACGGTACTTTGGAATATAAGTTCTTGACCTTGGACAAACAGTCGGGCGAGCAACGCGCATGGGAGATACACGAGAATCGCACGCTGGCAATGCCACACGCCGAACAGAACATGGTGGTGGCGGTAGAGGACGAGCCCGTGCAACTTCCCTTCGCCCCCTGGCGCGGTGCGGGGTGTGTGATACCCGTATTCAGCCTGCGCAGCGAGCAAAGTTTTGGCATAGGTGACTTTGGCGACCTGCGACGCATAGTGGACTGGGTGGCCCTGACTGGGCAGCGTGTCCTGCAAATCCTGCCCATCAACGACACCACCATGACGGGCCAGTGGACCGACTCATACCCCTATAACAGCATCAGCATCTTTGCCCTGCACCCCATCTACACTGACCTCAATGCGCTACCTCCCCTTGCCAATTCTGCCATGCGCACTACCTACAAGGCCGCACAGAAGAAACTGAACGCACTGGCTCAGGTGGACTACGAAAAAGTCATGGACACAAAGCGCAACTATCTGCGCAGGCTGTTCCGACAGGAATGGAAAAAAGTGAAGGAGAGCAAGGCATACAAGGAATTTTACAAGGCCAACGAAGAGTGGCTCGTGCCGTATGCCGCCTTCTGCTACCTGCGCGACCTGTATGGCACACCCGACTTCCATCGGTGGAAGACCCTGCGCAACTATAATGCTGCAAGTGTGAAGAAACTGATGAAGGCAGGCTCCGCCAGTGCAGAGGAAATGGAGGAGAACTTTTACATCCAGTTTATCCTGCACGAACAACTCAGCGAAGTGCAGCACCACGCCCGTTCTAAAGGCATCGTGCTGAAGGGAGACATCCCCATCGGCATCAGCCCGACAAGTGTAGAGGCATGGACGGAGCCACACTACTTCAACCTCGACGGACAGGCAGGAGCGCCCCCCGACTACTTCAGCACAAACGGGCAGAACTGGGGCTTCCCCACATACAATTGGGATGCCATGCTGGCCGACGGATGCAAGTGGTGGCGCCGACGCTTCGAGAAGATGGCCAACTACTTCGATGCCTACCGCATCGACCATGTGCTTGGTTTCTTCCGCATCTGGGAGATACCACAGCACAGCGTACACGGACTATTGGGTCAGTTCTCGCCGGCACTGCCCATGAGCCCCGAGGAGATAGAGGGGTTCGGGCTGCCTTGGCGCAAGGAAACCTACACGCAACCCTACATCACCGACCGCATCATCTATCGCATATTCGGTGACGACACAGCAGAAGTGCGACACCTCTATCTGGAAACGCAACAGAATGGGCATTACAGGCTGAAGCCCGAATACAACACGCAGCGCAAGGTGCAGACAGCATTTGGCGGCAAAGCCGATGCACACTCCACGAAGATACGCGACGGACTATATCGACTCATCAGCAATGTTCTGTTCGTCCCCGACCGCAAACAGCCCGAAATGTATCATCCACGCATCGATGCACACATGGATTTCCTCTTCGAGGACTTGGGCGATTGGGAGAAAGACGCCTTCCGACGCATCCACGAGCACTATTTCTATCATCGTCACAACCAATTCTGGTACGAAGAGTCGATGAAGAAACTGCCCACACTCGTCAATGCCACTCGTATGCTTGTATGCGCCGAAGACCTGGGCATGATACCTGAATGTGTGGGCTGGGTAATGAACCAACTGGGCATCCTGACATTGGAGATTCAAACCATGCCCAAACAGTCGTGGTTGCAGTTCTCCAATCTTTGGGAGAACCCCTACCGCAGCGTGGCCACCATCTCCACACACGACATGCCTACCATGCGCCTGTGGTGGGACGAGCAACGCGAAACCACACAGCAATACTACAATCAAGTATTGTACCACGAAGGGGCTGCACCGCATCCCATGACTGGAGAGATTGCAGAGGAGATTGTAAGCCGCCATTTGGAGTCACCCTCCATGCTTTGCCTGCTTAGCCTTCAAGACTGGCTCAGCATCGATGAGAAGGTACGCTACGAAGACCCAGAAGCAGAGCGCATCAATGTGCCTGCCAATCCGCGTCACTACTGGCGTTACCGTATGCACCTGACCATAGAGCAACTGATGGCCAGCACTGCCTTGAACGAGAAGATACGCGGCTTGGTGAAAAGCTACGGACGATAAGACTACATATTCAGTAAGGATTGAGATGTGGGGCAGTTGGCTGAGGTCGGCTGCCCCATATTATATGTCGCTGCGGAATACTATAAGAATCAAGGAAGGCTGCCTTCGCAGGCAACCTTCCTTGTAGCGGGAAAGGGACTTGAACCCTTGACCTTCGGATTATGAATCCGACGCTCTAACCAGCTGAGCTATCCCGCCCCAATTAAAACCAAACAAAATTATGAAAACGAATGCATTTTCCCAAATGCGACTGCAAAGATAGTTTAAAAATCCGAGTTAGCAAAGAAAATGCACATTTTTTTCATCATTAACTTTCCAAATTCTTCGGGCATCGCCATTTTTTTCGTATCTTAGCACCCGATTTCTGGCGCGTGCGCACGCGGAACATAAATATGAGACTCATAAAGCGACTGGACCTTTTCATACTAAAGGCGTTTCTGCAACTGTTTGCAGCCACGTTCTTCATCTGCCTGTTTGTCTTTATGATGCAATACACTTGGCGCTACATCGATGAGTTAATTGGTAAGGGGCTGTCTGTGGAGGTACTGGCCAAATTCTTCGGCTACATGGCGCTGACATTCGTGCCTGCCGCCCTTCCCCCTGGTATATTGTTAGCCTCGCTCATTACCTTTGGCAACATGGGCGAGAAGCTCGAGTTGCTGGCAATGAAGGCTGCCGGCATTCCGCTCCTGCGCATACTGATACCACTGATTTTCACGGTATTGCTTCTTTGTGGATGTAGTTTCTATTTCCAGAACAGGGTGGCACCGGAGGCAACAAAGCAACTGGGGGCACTGATATGGTCCATCAAGCAGAAGTCGCCCGAGCTGGACATTCCCGAAGGGGTGTTCTACGGTGACATTCCCGGCTACAATATATTCGTGGAGAAGAAAGACCCTAAGACGGGGATGCTCTACGGCGTGATGATATACAGCAACGCCAATACGCAGGAGGACACACAAATCGTGCTTGCCGACTCCGCACACCTGCAGAGCACTGCCGACAAGCAGCACCTGATGCTCACACTATACAGTGGCGAGCGCTTTCGCAACATGGATGCCCACAGCGCCAATATGATGAAGGCAGCCGTGCCCTATATGCGTGAGACGTTTGCCCACGAGGTGGACCTTATACCCTTCGACGCGAACTTTGACATCATGGACGCTAACCTGTTCGCTGGCAACGCACAAACCAAGGATCTGAGCAGCATACGCTTCGGCATAGATTCGCTTACCGCCCGCATCGACAGCACGGGACGCTCGCTTTACGAGTTTGAGCGCAGCACCGTGATGGAACGCGACCTGACTACGAAGAGCCGCAAGGATTCGGCACGAGTGGTGGCGCGAATCGACCAGATACAACCCTTCGACACGCTCTACAAACAACTTACTCACGAGCAACTGCAACAGGCCTTCCGCACTGCCACCACGAAGGTGCGCCAACTGCAAGCAGAATATGAGTTCCGCTCCCTCATAACCAACGAGGACAACCGCGCCTTGCGCCTACACAAAGTGGAGCAGCATCGCAAGTTCACCTACTCGTTGGCATGCCTCATCTTCTTCTTTATCGGTGCCCCGCTCGGTGCTATTATCCGCAAGGGAGGACTGGGCATGCCTGTCATCATCAGCGTAAGCATCTTCATCTTCTACTATATCGTGAATGCCAGCGGCGAGAAACTTGCCAAGAACGGCACGTGGAACATCACCTTCGGCCTCTGGTTGAGCAGCATGGTGCTTGCGCCCATTGGGGCTTTCCTCACCTATAAGTCGAACAACGACTCAGCAGTGTTCAATCTGGACGGATACCGTATGTTCTTCATGCGCATATTTGGCCTGCGCCAGTCGCGCAAGTTGAATCGCAAGGAGGTCATCATACAAGACCCCGACTACCCACGATTGACAGAGGAACTGGCAGCACTGCAATCGGACTGCAAGAACTATGCCGAGGAGCACCACCTCATACGCATGCCCAACTACAAGCGCGTGTTCTTCGAGTACGAAGAAGATACTGTTGTCATAGACATCAACCAACGCCTGGAACAAGTCATCGAGGAATTGCACAACAGCACCGATAGCCGGCTCGTGGCGATGCTCAACGAACTGCCCGTACTTGTGCCTGACGCCCACACCCGTCCCTTCCGCAATGCGCGGTGGAACATGGTGACGGGCATCGTCTTCCCCGTTGGGCTGTTCTTCTTCTTCCGTATCTGGCGCTTCCGGCTGCGTTTGCTTCGCGACATGAGCACCATACAACAAGAATCTAAGAAACTGATAGAACGAATAGAAACAAAGTTCCTGAATACAAATGAATGAGAACCTAAAGAATATAGAACAAGCGATTGAGGACTTCCGGCAAGGGAAGTTCGTCATAGTGGTAGATGACGAGGACCGCGAGAACGAGGGTGACTTCATCACCGCCGCCGAGACCATCACGGCAGAGAAAGTGAACTTCATGCTCCAAAACGGGCGTGGCGTGCTCTGTGCCCCTATTACCATCAGCCGTGCCGAAGAACTGCGGCTGCCTCATCAGGTAGAGGAGAACACCTCGATGCTGGGCACTCCGTTCACCGTGACGGTGGACCTCCTGGAGGGTTGCACTACGGGAGTCAGTGCCCATGACCGCGCTGCCACCATCCGTGCCCTTGCCGACCCAAACCGCTGCCCCGAGGACTTCGGACGCCCGGGACACATCAATCCGCTCTATGCCCAAGACAAGGGTGTACTGCGCCGCGCTGGACACACAGAGGCAGCCATCGACCTTGCCCGCCTGGCAGGCATGCAACCCGCCTCTGCCCTCATAGAGATTCTGAACGAGGACGGCACGATGGCACGTATGCCCCAACTGAAGGAGGTGGCAAAGAAACATAATATGCGCATCATCACCATAAGGGACCTCATCTCCTATCGACTGCAGCGCGAGTCGCTCGTGGAGAAGGGCGTGGAGGCTGACATGCCCACGGAGCACGGGCACTTCCACATCATTCCCTTCCGCCAAAAGAGCAACGGGCTGGAGCATATAGCACTCTTCAAGGGCGAATGGCGCGAGGATGAGCCCATACTGGTACGTATGCACTCCAGTTGCATGACTGGCGACATCTTCGGCAGCAAGCGTTGCGACTGCGGCGAGCAACTGCACAAGGCGATGGAACTCATTGAGAAGGAGGGCAAAGGTGTGGTTGTTTATCTCAATCAGGAGGGGCGCGGCATAGGACTGATGAATAAGATTGCCGCCTACAAACTGCAGGAGCAGGGCGACGACACGGTGGATGCCAACATCCATCTCGGTTTCCAACCCGACGAACGCGACTATGGTGTGGGCGCACAAATACTTCGTGCGCTGGGTGTGAGCAAGATACGCCTCATCACGAACAACCCCGTGAAGCGTGTAGGACTGGAGGGCTACGGACTGGAGATAGTGGAGAATGTGCCCATCGTCATAGAGCCTAACGAATACAACCGCCGTTACCTGGAAACGAAGAAGAACAGGATGGGGCACAAACTATAAAGAATTAAGAGTGAGGATTAAGAATTAAGGATTACGATAGACATGAAACAAGAACAAGTACAATGCGTGGCCCCCTCCCCTGCAAACAGAGAGGGGCAGGGATTGAGCCCGAGGCTTAACCGCCTGTCGCCCAGTGCCACGCTGGCAATGAGCCAACGCAGCAGCGAACTGAAAGCGCAGGGCATTGACATCATCAACATGAGTGTGGGCGAACCCGACTTTAACACGCCCGACCACATCAAGGAGGCTGCCATCCAAGCCGTGCGCGACAACTGGAGCCGCTACTCGCCCGTGCCGGGCTATCCCGGGTTGCGCCAGGCCATCGTCAACAAACTAAAGCGCGAGAACGGCGTGGAGTACTCGCCCGAACAAATCCTGTGTTCCAACGGAGCCAAGCAGAGTGTCTGCAACACCATCATGGCACTGGTGGGCGAGGGCGACGAGGTCATCATCCCCGCTCCCTATTGGGTAAGCTACCCGCAAATGGTGCTTCTGGCCGACGGCACACCTGTCTATGTCGAGGCTGGCATAGAGCAGGACTTCAAGATTACGCCCGAACAACTCGAAGCCGCCATTACGCCCAAGACGCGTGCCCTCATACTCTGTTCGCCCAGCAACCCGACGGGGGCCGTATATAGCCGCGAGGAACTGGAGGCATTGAAGGAGGTCTTGCTACGTCACGAACGTGTCATTGTCATTGCCGACGAGATTTACGAGCACATCAACTATGTTGGCTCTCATGCCTCGATGGCGCAGTTCCCCGACATCAAGGAGCGTGTCGTCATCATCAACGGCGTATCAAAGGCATACGCGATGACGGGTTGGCGCATCGGTTTCATTGCTGCCCCCCAGTGGATAGTAAAGGCGTGCAACAAGCTACAGGGCCAGTACACCAGCGGCCCGTGCAGCGTCAGCCAGAAGGCAGCCGAAGTAGCCTTCGCCGGTCCGCAAGAGTGCGTGGAGGAGATGCGACAGGCATTTGAGCGCCGAAAGAACCTTATCGTGCGCCTTGCACGCGAGATTCCCGGATTGGAAGTCAACGAGCCGCAGGGGGCCTTCTACCTGTTCCCCAAGTGCAGCAGTTTCTTTGGCAAGCGCGACGGCAACCGTGTCATCACCACGAGCAGCGACTTGGCGATGTATCTGCTGGAGGTAGGCCATGTGGCCACCGTAGGCGGCGATGCCTTCGGCAGCCCCGAGTGTTTCCGCATGAGCTATGCCACCAGCGACGAGAACATCGTGGAGGCTATGCGCCGGATAAAGGAGACGCTGGCCCGACTGAAATAAGCCTCGGTGCCCAAGAACGTATTGCCCCCCACGGAACCATAGTAATGTGAGGCACGGAACCATAGTAATGTGAGGCACGGAACCATAGTAATGTGGGGCACGGAACCATAGTAATGTGGGACACGGAACCATAGTAATGTGTAAGAGCAGTGAATAATACGCGACTGATAAGAAGCCTGTTTGCACCCCGACTGAAGGTGCTTGACCGCTACGCCACCGAAGCGGAGGCAATGCAGCGCGCCACACTTTCCCGGCTCGTCGGGAAAGGGCGACGGACGCTGTGGGGTTGGGAACATGGCTTCGACAAGATAGGCTCTTACGAGGACTTTGCAACGTCGTCGCCCGTGAACGGATACGACGAACTGAAGGCATACATAGACCGCATGCGTCACGGCGAAAGGGATGTGTTGTGGCCGGGACGCGTCAAATGGTATGCCAAGTCGAGCGGCACCACGAACGACAAAAGCAAGTTCATTCCCGTGACAAACGATGCTCTGAGCGACACACACTATCGGGGAGGCAAGGATGCCGTGGTGTGGTACCTCCGAAACACCCCCGAGAGCCGCCTCTTCAACGGGCGCGCCCTCATCCTTGGCGGTAGCCACCAACACAATTACAACCTCCCTCACTCCCTCGTGGGCGACCTCAGTGCCATACTCATTGAGCACATCAACCCACTGGTCAACCTCATTCGCGTGCCCAAGAAGTCAACCGCCCTGCTCAGCGACTTTGAGCTGAAACGCGACCGCATTGCGCGTGAGTCCGTCGGCAAGGATGTCACCAACCTGAGCGGCGTGCCCTCATGGATGTTGTCCGTGCTGACGCGCGTGCTGGAGATATCGGGCAAGGAACACATCGACGAGGTGTGGCCCAATCTGGAAGTGTTCTGGCACGGCGGCGTGTCCTTTGCTCCATACCGCAAGCAATATAGACGGCTGATTGCGCGCCCCGACATGCACTACATGGAGACCTATAACGCCAGCGAAGGCTTCTTTGGCCTACAGGACGAACCCTCCGACCCGGCCATGAGCCTGATGGTGGACTATGGGGTGTTCTACGAGTTCATTCCGACGGAGGAACTGAGAAAGAGCCATTCCACGACAGTTCCCCTCTGGGAGGTGGAAACGGGGCGCAACTACGCAATGGTCATCACCACCTCGAGCGGCCTGTGGCGCTACATGATAGGCGATACGGTGCAATTCACCTCGACAAAGCCCTACAAGTTTGTAATCACGGGGCGCACAAAGTCCTTCATCAATGCCTTCGGCGAGGAACTTATCGTCGATAATGCCGAACGCGGACTTGCCATTGCCTGCCAGCAAACGGGAGCCGAAGTGCAGGAATACACCGCTGCCCCCGTATTCATGGACGAACGCGGCAAGTGCCGCCATCAGTGGCTCATCGAATTCAGTAAGGAACCAGCCGACGTGGAGGATTTTGCCGAACGGCTCGACGCTGCCCTCCAGACACTGAACAGCGACTATGAGGCCAAGCGCCACAAGGACATCACCCTGCAGCGACTGGAGATAATCCCCGCACGACGCGGCCTGTTCGACAACTGGCTACGCACTCAGGGCAAACTCGGCGGGCAACACAAGGTGCCAAGACTGGCAAATGACCGCAGAATAATCGAAGGTGTGTTAAAAAATAAAGGATGAAACGGACTGCACTATATTTTATATTTTACCTCCTGCTCCTTGCAGGCTGTGCCAGCATCGGCAGCCCCGACGGCGGACCATACGACGAGACACCGCCAAAGGTGGTGCAATGCTCGCCCGGCAACAAATCGACTGGCAACGACAAAAGGAAGATAAGCATCCTCTTCGACGAATACATCAAGATGGAGAACGCCAGCGAGAAGGTCGTGGTATCTCCGCCTCAGATAGAGACACCCAATATCCGCACCGTAGGCAAACGGGTGAGAATAGACCTCTACGACTCGCTTCGAGCCAACACCACCTATACCATCGACTTCAGCGATGCCATCGTCGATAACAACGAAGGTAATCCGTTGGGCAAGTTCACCTATAGTTTCAGCACAGGCCCCACCATCGACACGATGGAAGTATCGGGCACGGTGCTCGATGCCATGAATCTCGAGCCCGTCAAGGGCATATTAGTAGGGCTCCATCCCCTCGACTCTGCCTACCACGACTCCCTTTTCCAGACCCAGCCCCTACAGCGCGTGGCACGAACCAACGGCAGCGGACAGTTCACGGTCAAGGGCGTGCGACCAGGCACCTACCGAGCCTATGCCCTGCAGGATATGGACAACAATTACCGATTCAACCAGAAAAGCGAGAAACTGGCATTTGACACCGTCACCATCACTACGGGACAGCGGCCCGACATTCGCCCCGACACCATCTGGAACCCAGATAGCACCATACGGAAGATACACATGGTGCCCTACATACATTACTATCCCGACAACCTGGTATTGCGCTCTTTCCTCGAGGACGACCAGGACAAACATCTGCTGAAGACCGAGCGCAAGACACCCGAGTCGTTTACGCTCTACTTCACCGCACCGCAAGACTCGCTGCCACATATCGAGGGAATCGGTTTCGACGCGCAACGCGTGCTGCTGGCCGAACCGTCGCAGCACAACGACACCATCACCTACTGGATTACCGACACACTGGTCTCCTACCCCGACACACTGAGCCTTGCCCTAACCTACCCCGACACGGACACGCTGGGCATAGACATCATGCAGACCGACACATTGGAGTTGGTGCCCAAGACCACGCATGCCAAGTTGGAAAAGGAACGCCAAAAGAACATGGAGGAATGGCAGAAAGACCGCGAGAAACGTGCCAAGCGAGCCAAAGAGCCCCTGCCCTTCGAACAGAATCCCTTTGAAACGGAGTTCCTGTCACAGAAACTTCACCCGGGCGGCACGCTTGACCCCAACCAGAATGTTACATTCACCTTCAGCGAACCCATTACAAGCATCGACATGAATCATGTGTCCTTCACAATGAAGGTCGATTCCGATTATGTGCCCGCGCCCTTTGTATTCCGCCCTGTCGAAGGGCATATACGCGAGTGGCGGCTCTACGCCGAATGGGAGCCACAGCAACGCTATCGGCTGGAGATAGACAGCCTCGCCGTCAAGGGAGCATTGGGGCACTCCTCAACCGCGATAAGAAATGACTTCCGCGTACGTTCGCTCGACGACTATGGTTCCATCTTCATCCACCTTGCAGGCATAGAGAAGGGCGACACCGCCCAATACATTGTGCAACTGCTCAACAAGAGCGACAAGCCCGTGACCCAACAAGTGGCAGACAGCAACGGCAGGGCAGACTTCTTCTACCTCAAGCCTGGGGACTATTACATGCGACTCATCATCGACCGCAACGGCAACGGTGTCTGGGACACAGGCGAGTATGCCTCACAAACCCAGCCAGAGGAGGTCCACTACTTCCCGCGCCCACTGCCCCTGCGAGCGAAGTTTGAGGTGGAACAGGACTGGAACTTCCGCTCCATCGACCCGACACAACAAAAGCCGAAAGCCATCACCAAGCAGAAAGCCGACAAGGAAAAGAGCATCAAGAACCGCAACTACGAAAGGGAGCGACAAAAGAATCAAAGCAAGTAACATTAAACGATTTCCCATTTCACAGGTCATAGACAAAGGATTCACTATAAAAGAAATAGCCATGAAGAAGTATATCATTACCCTTTTGTTGCTGTGTGCAACTCAGTTCTCAATATTCAATGGCCGATGGGCAACGGTTCATGCCCAGTGCCCCGTCACTAACACCGCATTCCAGAATGGGGAGCGACTGGACTACAAGCTCTATTTCAACTGGAAATTCATTTGGAAGACCGCAGGCAGTGCCACCATGACTACCAAGCAAACCACCTACAAGGGCAAGCAAGGCTACCAGACCGACCTCATCACCCGCACCTCGGGCCGTGTGGACCGATGGTTCTTGATGCGCGACACATTGCGCTCCATCTACACCAACAACATTGTCCCTCTTTACTATCGCAAGGGAGCCACCGAGGGCGACAAGTATCGCTGCAACGAAATCACCTATAGCTATTCGGGGGGAAAGACAAATCTCCACCAGATCTACCTACACGGCAACGGCACCGTAACCGAACGCGAAAACCAATCTGTCGAATGTGCCTACGACATGATTAGCATGATGATGCGTGCCCGTTCCTTCAAGGCCAGCGACTTCACCGTAGGGCAGCGCATGACCTTCCCCTTTGCCGATGGCGACAAAGTGAAACAAGAAACCCTCGTCTATCGCGGCATCAAGAACTTCACGACCGAGGGAGAGGACAAGGTCACATATCGTTGCCTCGTCTTCTCCTACCTGGAAAAGAACAGCAAGGGCAAGGAGAAGGAAATAGTCACCTTCTATATCACCGACGATGACAACCATATCCCCGTGCGCCTCGACCTTAACCTCCGCTTCGGTATCGCCAAGGCCTACCTGAAGACCGCCTCGGGGCTCCGCAATCCTCAGACAAGTATCATTGAAAAGAAGTAACCCGACCTCCACGACAGCACAATACTTGATAATAAGAGTGAAGGCACCGCGTTTCCGCGATGCCTTCACTCTTCTTTGCTCTGTAACGAAGCAGGAAGATGATGCCTTACTCGTTCAGGTCAACTACGAGGCTTACCTTGCGGCCACTGGGCTTAAGGGCCTTTATCCACAGGGCACGGTCGGATGACTGATTAGCCGACTTAACAACCTCCTCCCAATCGTCGAGGCTCTTCATCTTCTCGTCATTTACCTCAAGCAGGATGGTACCCTTGGTGGCACCTGCCTCCATCATCTTGCCACGACGAATGTTATTGATGACAAGACCATAGGAAAGGTTGAGGTTCTGCATCTCCTCGTCGCTGATAGGACGGAGCGATACGCCGAGTTGGTCGAGATCCACCTCCTGCATGACCTTCGTGGTGCCTTGCGAGTTGCGCAGGGTAATGTCAACCGTCTTGGGCTTCTTATTATGCAGATAACTAATCTTCACTTTGTCGCCAGGCTTGTGCTGGGCAATCTGCTCCTGAAGTTCAGACATCTTCGTTACCTCCTTGCCGTCGATTTGCGTAATGATGTCGCCCTTCTCAAGGCCAGCCTCTTCGGCAGCGCTGCTGTCCGATACCTTGGCAATATAGACACCCTTTACTGTTCCAAGGTCGGGAGTATTGCCCTTTGACTTCTCAGAGTCGATATACTTGTCGACATCCTGACCTTGCACACCGAGTATGGCGCGCTGCACGGTGCCATAAACCTTAAGGTCGGCAACCACCTTGTTCATAATGGTTGTGGGGATGGCAAAGCCATAACCCGCATAGGAACCCGTTTGGCTATAGATCATGGAATTGATGCCTACGAGTTCACCCTGTGCATTGACCAAAGCACCGCCCGAGTTACCGGCATTGATGGCAGCATCGGTCTGGATGAAACTCTCCACGCCATTGGCACCCAAGGTACGAGCCTTGGCAGACACGATACCTGCCGTTACTGTGGAGGTAAGGTTGAAGGGGTTGCCAACAGCCAATACCCACTGACCCAACTTCAGGTCGTCGGAGTTGCCAATCTTGATGGCTGGCAGGTTCTTTGCATCAATCTTCACAAGCGCAAGGTCGGTAGTTTCGTCGGTACCGATAATACGCCCCTTGAACTCCCTGCTGTCGTTGAGCTTCACGGTTATCTCGTCGGCCTGACCTACGACATGATTGTTCGTTACGATGTAACCATCCTGCGAGATGATGACACCCGAGCCTGCACCGTGGCGGTCGGGTTGCTTGTACTCACGCTGCTGGGGCTGTTGGCGTCCGCGATTGCCAAAGCCGAAGAAATCACCGAAGAAATCTTCAAATGGGTCTTGAACCTGCACCTTCTGTGTCTTTCCCTCAATAGTGACGCTAATATAGACGACGCTATTGACAGCCGTTTCAGCGGCACCCGTCAAATCGACATACGCCGCAGGGGCAGTTACGCCGGCAGGCGTGGGTTGGGGCTCAGGCATTTGAGCATTCTTGTTGTTGACCACAGCTGCAGTCACTACACTGCTGCCCAGTACCAGGGCAACAATGCCAATCCAGGTTTTCGTTGTCTTGTTCATATTATTCCAATATTTATAAATAAAATCTTTCATATTGCACGAGATTATGCGCGTCACGCTGTAATTAGTGACACAAAGGTAGTGCAAAAGTTTGAAGAAAGGACATTATGACAGGTGTTTTTTGATGCAATTTAACTTTACTTGGCGTGTTTTCACATTCGTTAAAGGAAATAATTCTTAATTCTTAATTCTTAATTCTTATTTTCTTCGTACCTTTGCAACAAGATTTCAGAGAAGGCCTGCCGGCTTGTCGCTGGCTCCACCCATAGTGGAACGAGAGGAAAGTCCGGGCAACACAGGGCAATCCGCTTCCTAACGGGAAGAGGTCGGAAACGGTCTGGGTCATGCAGAAGAAAACAACCGCCGTGGGGCTTGCCTCGCGGTAAGGGTGAGAAGGTGGGGTAAGAGCCTACCAGACACATGGCGACATGTGTGCTGTGCATCCCGGATGTTGAAAGTTCAAGTATACCAGCGTTTGAGGGCTGCCCGCCCGAGCTGGAGGGTAGAACGATAGAGGCTGGCGGTGACGTCAGTCGTAGATAAATGGCAAGCACTGCTTTTTCTCCCGCCCCAACCCTGAGCAGTACAGAACCCGGCTTACAGGCAGGCCTCCCTCTGACTTTTTATAATTGAGAAACAGATATATCGCGAAATAGACAAGTTACAACGATGTCAAAGTTTATATCACAGGTCACACGCTTCGTGACACACGATGTCTGGCGCATCAACGACTCGGAGGAAACATGGTGGCGCCGCATGGGCATCGGGCTTACGCGCCGGATTGCCATCACCGTCGATGGCTTTTTGGAGAACAATCTCACCAGTTATGCTGCAGGACTGACCTATAACTGCCTGTTGGCGGCCGTGCCCGTGCTGGCCATCATCTTTGCCGTTGCACGCGGATTCAACTTCGGGGCGGTCATCGAAGAACAACTTCGTGCCAATCTGAGCATAAGCGATGACATAACCAACACCGTATTCGAATTCATCGACTCATATCTTGCTCACACGCACAGCGGCATATTCCTGGGCTTCGGACTTCTCATTCTGCTCTACACCGTCGTCATGTTTACCTCAAACATCGAAACGGCGTTCAACACCATCTGGCATGTGCGTTCCTCCCGCAACATCTATCGTCGCATCATCGACTATGTGACAGTATTCGTCATACTTCCTTTACTTATCGTCGTCACCAGTGGTTTTTCCGTATTCCTGATTACGCTGACCAGCCTGCTGAGCGACTATGTAGTGTTGTCCTCGACAATGGAGTTTGTCATCAAAGTCACCCCCATTATACTCTGGTGCATAGCCTTCGTGGCTCTGTACAAACTGATGCCCAACACCCATGTCCGTTGGCGCTCGACATTGGTGCCCGGACTGATTGCGGGAGCCCTCTTCCAATTTGTACAGTACCTCTACATCCATTATCAGATAGTCCTGTCGAGTTACAATGCCATCTATGGCACCTTTGCCGCCCTGCCAATGTTTATGCTATGGCTCAACATCTCATGGATTATCTGTCTCATCGGTGCGCAGCTAAGTTATGCCAACCAATGTGTCGATGAGTATGCCTTTACGAAGAGTTCAGAGAATATGTCACGTTGTGACCACGACTCTCTGTGCATCTTCCTGATGGCGCACATTGCTCACCGTTTCCACGAGGGTATGCCTTCGTACACCGCCCATATATTGTCGCGCGAAACAGGTTTGCCCCACACTCTGGTGCAGGGTCTCCTGGATGAACTGACCACGGTGGGACTGCTCAGCGAAACACACGACGACAGCGGCATGAGACAACAGTATTTGCCCAAGCAAGACATTCATCGCATCACAGTCAACAAAGTGATACGTTCCCTGGACAATAACGGCAAGGGACGCATCTCACAGCGATGGGCCATTGGCAACGATATCTGGAACCGCATACGCCCCATGCGTGCCAATCTGGCGATGGTGGATGGTGATACTACCATAGTTGAACTTTATAACGATAACGCTCAAGAAAAAAAATCATGAAACATATTTCGCTCTTTAGCCTTATTGGCTGTCTGACGATGATGGTCGCCTGCAGCAGCAATGAAGAAAAGGTGCCTACCGGCGAAGCCACACTGAACTTCTATGTCACAAACTATGAAATGACGAGTCTGGATTACGTAACCAGGGCTGCTGCCACCACGCTCCAACATCTGGACATGGCCATCTATAACAGTCAAACCGAGGAACTCGTCAGTGTCACACAAACGCTGAAAGACGACAATGGTTACGGCACGTTTTCCGCCACCCTACCCTATGGAAGCTACACCATAGTATTTCTGGGGTACGACGGATCGCGTTCTGCCAACATGGAACAACTGACAAGCATCAGCTACGCCGATGACTTTGTGCCCAACTTCTTCTACAAGACACTGGAACTGACCATATCTTCAGCCACAAGCAATGCGCAGTCCGTAGCATTGGAACGCGCCGTTGCAGCCTTCATGGTAAAGAGCGAGGGAGACATTCCAGTTAACCTGAGCAAGATACGAATCAATGCGACGGGAGGCGGTCACCATTTCAATGCAAAAAGCGGCACTGCGGTCAAGACGGAAGACCGCAGTTATACCTACAATGTCAGCAGTTACGCTGGCAAGGAGAGCATTAGCATTACCTTCTTCTCCTTCCTTACTGCCACGGAGACAACAATGAACTTCAAAGTAACGGCAATGGACGAAGAGGACAATGTCATACGCGAGCGCGACTTCAACAATGTGCCGATGAAGATTAACCAACGCACCACCTATACTGGTTCATTCTTTACCAAGGACGAAAGCACACAGGGCTTCAGCCTGACATTGGCCGATGAGGGGTGGACGGAAACCAATAACACCTACTGAACCATGAAGTACTTCTTGATTTTCTGGGCTATACTTTTGATAGGGGTCTATGGACACATGTTCTACGACATCCATCAGGAAGGATTTAAACGACTGGGCAAAGCCTTCACTGAGGAAGAATGAGCAGGAGCCTTTGTCTGCTTCTTGTTGCCGCAACATTATATACTACGGCAGGTTGCAACAAGTATGATTGGGCAGAAGAAGAGGGCAAGACGACGGAAAAAACACAGGTCATCGTCCCTTCGTCGCTGGGTCTTGGCACCCAGGAAGCCCCATTTACCGTTGGACAAGTATTGAACGGCGAATTGGCTTCCACTCAGGCATGGTTCATAGGATACGTTGTGGGCAGCACATACAGTACGATGAACAACGCTATCTTTGAGGCCGAAACAAGCTACACCAGTAATATCCTGATTTCGGACACGCCAGAATGTACCTCTGTCAGTCAGTGCGTTCCTGTTGAACTCAAGAATAGCAGTTTGCAACAATCATTGAGCCTTTACTACAATCACACTAACTTCCAGCAATGCATCGTAGTGAAAGGACGCCATGCCCAGTATTTTCGCGTTCATGGTATCCGAGATTTGCAAACAGGCTACTATTTGCCAGGCTTCGACATCAGTACAATCAAACCCACCCCTACCGAATGGGAGGAGTGGGTTGAAACGTATTAAGAGGTTAAACTTTACTTCTTAAATACATAGATAAATGAGATGACCGACATGATGGCCGCCAGAATACTGGAACCGGCTCCCATGAATGTGTAGATAGGACTTGCCTTCACGCCCTTACTCTTATTCGGCTCTACATAGATAAGGTCGTTCTGTTGGACGTAGTACGCAGGGCTCTTGAATACGTCAGCCTTGGTCAAATCCACGAAATACATCTGGCGTTTGCCATTCAACTCACGGAAGAGGCGCACCTTGTAACGCAAGCCAGTGTCGTCCACATCGCCACACTGAGCCATGATGTCCACTATCGTGTTTCGCTCACTGGTCAGACTTATGACACCAGGAGAACGAATGGCACCCAACACTGTCACGCGAGCATTAAGCAAACGCACCACCACTTCGGGGTTTGCAATATGGGCTTTTTCCTCCACCAATACTTTAATTACCTCTGCACACTCATCCATCGTGAGGTCTGCCACGTGCACACGCCCCAAGACCGGCAGTAGCACATCCCCTTTGTTGTCTATAGTAAAGCCATTAACAGTACCAAGTGAGGTGCTGACATTTCCACCGAAAGCGCCAGAAGATGTTGAGCCCATGATCTTGCTCTGCGCAAAGACATCAAGCAAATCGGGTTCATCACAAGATAACTTTACGAATATCTGGTCGGCGGGTTTCAATCGCATCTCATATTGCTGTTCAATGCGTTGTGCCTCGGCATATATGCTGTCGGCCCCTTGGAAGTAGCGCAGTTTCTTGGAGCTTACGCAACCTGTCGTGCTCATAAGCAACAGGCCCATAGACAATAGTAAGAGGATTTTCTTCATATAAACTCTATTTATGACTTTCATCCGTAACTTTCGCGCAAAGGTACAAAAAAAACCGCGACGCATCAAGCATCGCGGCTTTTTTATTTAATTTCGTCGAGGAGTTACTTTACAAGTACTTTCTTTCCATCAACGATATACAAGCCCTTGACAGCCTTCTGTACGCGCTGACCTGCGAGGTTGTAGATGGCAGTGGAAGCCGCAACCTTAGTTGCTTCAACACCCTCAATAGCATCAGGTGCAATCGTACCAATGTAGTTGAGGGTAAAGTTATCGGCTGCCAACCAGTTGGCATTGGTATTCAGAACCTCCAGACCCACAGTGGTAGGTGTCACGCCATTGGAATAGAAGTCCACCGTGAAGTGACGAGGCATACCAGCCTTGCCCTCGATGCCGATGTCAGTGCGCCAAGTGGAGGTGCCATTGGTAGCCATCAGGTAGCAGCCATGTACGCCATCCTCGGGCTCTGCACCTTGGTTGACAGAATAAGCATCAGCAGCAAGCGTGTAGTAACCTTCGGGCAGTACGCCGGCAAGTTCCTGTGCAATGGTACCATTATCCAGGGAGTCAAGTACTTCAGCCGTAGATTCATACCAAGCCTCTATGAACTTATTAATCTCAATGCCTTCACTTGTATTGCTGTAGGACGCACCCTGATAGCCTTGGTTCTTACCGATGCCTTCGCTCAGTGTCCAGTACTTGGCACTGCCAATCTCGAAGTCGGGATTGAGGATAGCACCCGTAAGGTCAACACCTTCCTCAAGGCTTGCGCCCGTGAGGTCCTGCGAAAGTACATAATTGAACCAAGCAATCGGCATGCGGTCGATGGTAGAACGAACCTCTTCATTGGTGGCGAAGATATCCTTATTCAGCAAGTCCTCAATCTCATTGTCACTTGCTACATACGGGTAATTCATCATTATCTCATTGAACTCGTCGCGAGCCGTTGCATATTCGTTACAAAGTTCAATGCTCTCATCTGCATACTTCAATGCATCCTTCAAGGAGTTCAAAGCACTGACCTTCTCATCGCGGGAATCACTGTCTAAGGCATTCTCACCCGTGCCCAATGCAGCGTTCAACTGCGTATCGGCATCGGTAACGAAGAGTTCACCAGAGTTAAGCATGGCATCAGCCTCATCCATATACCCTTGAATCTCATCGTCAATGGCATCGTCATCAATAGCATTATAAGAAAGAGTGAAGCCATACCAGATGACCCAACTGTTATCCTGCAGTTCTTCTGCGCCAGCACCGAACACGAGGTCACCCGTTTCCGTAAGCACGGTGGAAACAGAACGCGCAACGATGTCATCATAGGCCACATTATTGAACACGCTATAAGCATCATTCTGCGAGTTGGGAACATAAATCATTTCTTCGCCTATCTGTGCCTTGTCTGCATAGGTCTCTTCATTGTCTGTGGCAAGTTCTGCTACATTGGCCATACCAGCTTTGGTCTTACCGGCGAAGATGTATGCAAGTGAAGGATCTCCAGGAGCATAACCATTATAGTTTACGTCGTTAGCCGCCGTGCGGTAGAAAGCCTTCGTGGTCAGCGTGTACTTACCGGCAGGCATGTCTGTCAAAGTGCGCTTCACCTGGAAGGGACTCTGATTCCAGACCTCTGCAGTACCATACTGGGTCTTGAAGTTGCTTGCACTGCCATAGTTCCATTCCTTGTCGGGGACGCTGCCACCCGAAACGGCAGTTGTGCTGTACGTGTAAGCCATCTGGTCGAAGAGGGCTGTGATGTCAAGAGGCTTAGCAAGTGTTTCGCCTGACTCTACAGCGGCATCCCACAAAGCCTTGATGTGGGTGCGCAGGATTGTCTGTAGCGAAGCAATTGCCTCGTCAATCTGCTCGTCAGTCCAGTTATAGTCTCCCAAAGCATCCTCGACCTTACCCTGCAGGTCGCTCAAGTCTTCGTTCAATGCAAAGTAAGTCTCTGCGTCGTAAGTCTCGAGAGCATCTGCAAGGTCTTCGTCATAGAACTGCTGCAGACGTTTGTAGGCAGCGATGCTGCTACGAACCTGATCCAGAAGCAGGTTGATGGCATTGGTGGCAGCCAGATTAGCCTCAGAGTCAGTGCTCTTGTCGTCCAGCAAGCTTTCACCTGTGGAAAGGGCCTGTTCCAACTGTTCCCTCAAATCAGCATTATAGGCATCCGTATCAATCTTGTTACCGGCAGACACAGCAGCCTGCAAAGCGAAGAGTGAGGGATCGAAACCTGTGCCTACATAGTAGAGGGAGAAACCATCGACAAAGAGGTGAGGCATATTACCCGAACCTGTATTGGTGGATTGATAACCTAAGGTGAAGTAACCCGAGGTCTCTTCTTCCAGTTCAAAGGCCACCTGGTCCGTTGACCACTTGCCTACGGGGAACTGTGTAGTAGAGCCCAGATACTCAGTGCCATCATCGGCGATAAAGCCAATGAGGTTCTTGGCCACTGCATTGGCACCGCCCGAGTTGTAGTAAGACATAATGATGGTATATTTACCCGCAGGCAAAGTCAAGTTCTGCTTGTATTGGGCAGACATTGACCAACATGTTACGACACCCAGAAGATTGGCTTCAGTGGTCACACCATCGGAAAGCGTTGCAGGTGGATTGAAACCCTTGCCACCCAAGAAGGCATCGCTACCTACAGCATACACGCCAGCAGCAGCACCATTGTCCTTCTTCATCTGCGTCCAACCAGGAATATCCAACATACTATAGTTCGTCAGAGCGATACCATTCTTTTCGCAGTCATAGTCGTAAGTGCAGATGCCGCCCTCAACGGCTTCACCTTCACTGAACTTAGGATTGCGGATGAAGAACTCGGAGAGGTCGGTCATGGAAGCATCTATCCTCTCTTGCAGTTTCTGGATGGCCTCCTGAACCTGAGCCAAGGTGGCACTGGGGTTGTCATAGACAGCCTGAGCCTCCTCAGTATCTACGTCGATGGCGTTGGCCTTTTCTATCAAAGCCAAGAGACCTTCCTTCAGTTCATCGATGGCCAACTGATCGAAGTAAGACTCGTCGATGCGGTACAATGCCACGTTGTCCACAAAGAGGTGGGGCGAAGAGCCTGAACCTTCGTTGAACTTAACACCCAGACTAAGGCTACCGGCAGTTTCTTCAGGAAGTTGGAAGAAGATGGTATCGTTAGTCCACATGTCCATTTCATAGGTCATTGTGGTGGAGTAGTACGATGTGGGCTCCGCTGCAAAGCCACAATAGTTGGCAGCCAATGTGCCGCCACCGGAAGCATTATAGCTCGTCACGATGAGCATGTACCCACCGGCAGGCAGTGTGATGCCTTGGGTGTACTTCAGTTCAGCACCCCAAACAGCGACCATACCCAGAACCTGACCGCTGTAGCGCTCATCGGCAAAGGGAGGATAGTATGCTCCACCCAAGCCTGGACCATCTTCGTCACTTTCGATGTCACGATAGGCAAAGATGCCTGCGGCACGGGCATTTGCACCATCGGTACGCGCGTCTTTTGCCATCCAGATGTTGTCTGAAGGATTAGATGCAACCCAACCTGTGACTTCCTGCTGGCCAAAACGGTCGGTGCCGCCGTTGCCTAAGCCCATACCATCCGTCATGTCGTAGTCATAGGTACGAATCGTGACATCCACGGGGGTGTCAGCCATGAAGTCGGCGTTCGTAATCTTGGAAGTCAAGTTCTCCAAGATTACAGGCTCCTGGGCTGAAACAGCCAGAGCCACCGCTCCAAAAAGGAGGGAAAGGAATAAACGTTTTCTCATGTTACGATTAGTTAAGTTAATAAAATTATTGTTTTTCGTCACTTTATTCCGTAGCAAAGATACAAATCAAATCAGAATTGCCACCATTTCTTTTTGGGTTTTTCTTTTATTTTGCCAAAATTCTCTAAAATAACTTGCTCATAGGACTTTTCTTCCTTTATCATCTGATACAACAAGCCCCAATCGGGCAGCCCACCGATGTTGCGGTCGTCGATAAAGATGTCGGCCTTGATTTTCCGGCTGTAACTGAGGTTCTTCTGCTCGTCTTCCTCCGGGAAATCCTTGTTCGCGGCGTAGAATTCCACGCCGCGCTCCCTGCACCACGCAATAGCCTCATCCAATGTCCTGCCCTTTCGGACAGTCCATAATATAAGGTAGTGGCCATCGTCTTGCAACATTTTCAAGGTCTGTGTAGCGAAAGGCAACTCTCTGCCTATCTCGGGATATCTGTCCTGGACAATAGTCCCGTCGAAATCTACTGCGATTGTCATGGGCGTATGAGGTTATTGGGTTATGGAGTTGCAAAGGCTTTGCGGGAGGGCAAGGCAAACGGCCTTGCCCCTCCTGGCAAACTTACTTATTTGGCATAACTTACGGAACGGACTTCACGGATAACCGTAATCTTGACCTGTCCTGGATAGGTCATCTCATTTTGAATCTTCGTGGCAATCTCGTTGGACAGTTTCTCTGTTTCCTGGTCAGATATTTGGTCGGCACCCACGATTACGCGCAATTCGCGACCGGCCTGTATGGCGTAGGTCTTCATCACACCAGGATAAGACATAGCGATGTTCTCAAGGTCCTTCAGGCGCTTGATGTATGCCTCGGCAATTTCCCTACGTGCGCCCGGACGGGCACCAGAGATGGCATCGCAGACCTGTACTATCGGGGCAATGAGGGACTCCATCTCCATCTCTTCGTGGTGGGCACCGATGGCATTGCAGATATCGGGCTTCTCCTTGTACATCTCCGCCAGTTTGTACCCATAGAGTGCGTGTGGCGTTTCGGGGTCCTCGTCGGGCACCTTGCCAATATCGTGGAGCAATCCGGCGCGCTTGGCTTTCTTCACGTTCAAGCCCAGTTCCGCTGCCATGATGGCGCACAGATTGGCTGTCTCGCGCGAATGTTGCAGGAGGTTCTGACCATAGGAGGAACGGTACTTCATCTTACCTACCAGGCGAATCAGTTCCGGGTGTAAGCCGTGGATACCCAAGTCGATGGTGGTGCGCTTACCCGTTTCCATGATTTCCTCGTCAATTTGTCGCTTCACCTTAGCCACTACTTCTTCGATGCGGGCAGGATGAATGCGACCGTCGGCAACCAATTGGTGCAGAGCCAGACGGGCTATTTCGCGGCGCACTGGATCAAAGCCGCTAATCACGATGGCCTCGGGAGTGTCGTCAACGACAATCTCTGTCCCCGTAGCAGCCTCCAAGGCACGGATGTTACGACCCTCACGTCCAATGACGCGGCCCTTTACGTCGTCGTTGTCGAGATGGAATACCGTCACGCTGTTCTCCACGGCAGTCTCCGTGGCCACGCGCTGTATGGTCTGTATGACAATGCGCTTTGCCTCTTTGTTGGCGGTCATTTTGGCCTCATCCATGATATCGTTGATGTAGGCCTGTGCCTGTGTCTTTGCCTCGTCCTTGAGGCTTTCCACCAGTCTTTCACGAGCCTCTTCCACGGTCAACCCCGACACTTCCTCCAGTCGATGGCGCTCCTGTTCTATCAGCCCGTCCATCCTTTCCTGCAGTTCCTGCTCCTTGTGCTCCAGAGCCGTCTGCTGGTTCTCCAGTCGCTGACGCGCCGATTCCATTTCCTGTTTGCGGCGATTCAGCTCGTCCTGGCGCTGGTTGAGGCTTTGCTCGCGTTGCTTTACGCGGTTCTCGCCTTGCTGGATTTGCTGATTGCGCTGCTGTACTTCCTTCTCCAGTTCTGCCTTCTTGTTGAGGAATTTCTCCTTTACTTCAAGCAGTTTTTTCTGTTTGATGACCTCGGCTTCCTGCTCTGCCTGCTGGCGCGCCTGCTTTTCCAGGGACTTCATCTTCGATGGCAGTAAACCACGGAAAAAGTAGAGTGTCCACACCCCCACGATTACCAAGGCTACAACTATGGCTATTATGATATATTCCATAAAGTTTGATAGTTTAAAGGTTTAACGGTTTATAAGTTCTATATTGTATAATCTTTATCTTTCAACATTATAAAAACAATCAACGCATCCTACTTCCTCATCTCTCCCGGAATACTGTGCAAGACAGTCTCCTCGGGATATTCAGGATTTCGGTGCGTCGATGTGGTTCGTAACGGGAGGTTACGCTTTATTCCTTCGAACGATATTAGGCGAGGGCCTGCTCAACCTCTTTGAGCAAGACGCTCATTGCCTCTGCCACAGGGGCTGGGTCGGCTTCTGCCTCAGTTTGCTTCAGTCGTACAGCAATGTCGAGTGCCGTCATCAGCATCCACATGTCCTTGCCTTGACTGGGGTATTTCGATGTATAGTAACTGAATCGGCTGTTTATCAGCTTTTCCGCATCGCGGTAGATGATTTCGTCGTCACGCTCCACGACCATGGGAAGTATGCAACTGCCGAACTTCAGTTTTATCGACAAGGGGTCGCTCAGTGCCATTTGTTTTAAGGTTTAGCTGTTTAACATTTTGAAGGCTTAGCCCTTGAGCAGAGCGATACATTTATCCACATCTCGCACCAGACGGTTCAACTGTAGTCGGGCATTGCGCGTATCGTTGTCGCCCAGTTCCAGTATCTTTGCCGTCTTCAATTTGTTGTATTGGTCAGTCAGTTCCTGATACTGCTGAGCCTGCGAGGCTACCCGCTGCTTCAGTTCTGCTATTTCTGCCATCAGCGCATCGTTCCTTTGCTGCAAATCCTTGTCTTGCAGTATCAACTGGCGAACGCGGACTTCCAGTTCGTGCAGTATTGTCTTTGCGTTATTAGCCATTTGCGGGTGTATCTCTTACATACCAAATTCGCCACAAAAATACAAATTTATCTCTTTATCTCAAAATATTTTAGAGGTTTTTATTCGTACTTTGCTTTTGAGGGGCACGACATTTGCTTCCAAACGGGGCGATATTTGCCTGCCTGCGGAGCATTAGTAATCTTCCGTGGGGAACATTACTATGCTTCCACGGGGAACATTACTATACTTCCGTGGGGAACATTACTATGCCTTCGGGGGAGGCGCGGTATTTCTGTGTAGGAAGGTCGAAGGGAATCAGGGTATCACGCCTCGTCAATCCTGTTGCGAGGTTCCTTCTTGGCGAGCATGAGCAAAGTGTGGGAGAACTCCACCATCCACTTTTCGCTGTAGCCGAGTGTACCTTGCGCCTTACGGATTGCAAATACGCTGCGGTGCATGGCCTCGTCGCTCCAATCGTTCTTGGTAAGGATGTCATGGACCGTCTTTTCCGTCATGCCTCGCAAGGCTTTATGGAAGAAGGAGGGCAAGCGAAGTTTCCATTGCATGAGTTGCCCCATGGCCATCATGAGGTTCTGGGTGAAGTCGCTGAAGATGAGAAAGTAACTTTGCACCTCCTGCACGGAGCGGCAACGGCGTTTGAGGCTATCCTCTGCCTCCTGGAAAAAGTTGTCGGAAAGGCCATACATATCGACGAGCATCTTCTGGGAACGCTTCTTCTCGCCCACGCCAAGTTTGTTGTTGACGGTAGGCACTTTCAGGGTTTGCTTAAACACACGCAGGTCGGGGAATACGGCAAGGTTGGATATGCCGAGACGACCTGCGATAGAGGCTTGGTAATAAACGCGGACGAGTGTCATGAAATCCTCCATTCCACCTATCCGATACTGTTCGGCCTTCTTACGGCCAAAGATTTTGCTTAGGAATGACATTAGGGTATATGCCCTGAGGGCTGTTTCTTTTGATTATTGATTTAACTTAATACGCATTCTCGTCATGGTGGAAGAGGGTGTTGATGAGCGTGCGCCAGATGATGCGGATATCGAGCCAGAAGTTCCAGTTCTCAATATACCAGATGTCGGCGCGTATGCGCTTTTCCATCATCTCCACCTCTCGCGTCTCGCCACGGAAACCGTTGACCTGCGCCCAACCCGTTATGCCGGGCTTCACCCAGTGGCGAACCATGTACTTGCTGACAATGCGGCTGTATTGCTCGGTATGCTTGAGCATGTGGGGCCGCGGCCCTACCACACTCATGTCGCCAAGGAAGACATTGACGAATTGGGGCAGTTCGTCGATATTGGTGCGACGCATGAATGCCCCAAACGGGAAGCGGCGCACGTCGTTGGGCCCTGCTTGCTCCTCGTCCGACCCTTCGTTGATGTCCATCGAACGGAACTTGTAGCAAGTAAACACCTCACCATTCAGTCCGTTACGCTTTTGGGCAAATATGACCGGACCTGGGCTTTGACGCTTGATGATGATGGCGACGATGATGTAAATGACAGGGAAGAGGGTGAGCAAGAACACGCCGCTCACGAAGATATCGACAATGCGCTTGGCGAATCTGTTCTCCAAGGCTCGGAGCGGTTCCTTACGCGGCGAGAGCACAACCGTGGAACCGATATGCTGGATGCGCATATTGCGACGCAGGTAGCCAAGGTACATGGGAAGTGCATAGAAGCGTATCAGGTGGTCCTCGCAATACTTGTAGAGCGTCACCAAGTCCTCCTTCGACATACGAGCCATCGTACAGTAAATGGCATTGACATAGGGGTGGGTCTGCACAAAGTCCAGCACCTGAGAGGGCGTACCCAGAAGCGGAAGGTCGGGAAGCATATCGTGCGGGTCTTCGGTGAACAGTCCCTCCACATTGTAACCATACTCCTTGTTCTTCATGTGGTCGTAGAGGTCCTCCATCTCGCCTACATGCCCCACGAAGACGACATTCTGCACATTCTTGCCCATGCTACGGAAATGGCGAAGTATCTTCAAGAGTATCATGCGCTCAAGAACCAACGCCACAAGGAACACAACGGCAAAGGTCAGCAGAAGCACACGGGCTATGGCCTCGTGCTTGAGCAGGAAGAGGGTGGCAAAGATAAACAGCACATGCGTCACCACCGTTTGGAAGGCACGGGCAACAACCTTTTCTCCGCCTGCCGAACGCTCGAATACCACCGAGGGGGAATAGAAAAAGACGGGGATGTAGCACATGATGGCAACCACAATATAAACTTGCAGGTCCACATCGACTACCGTCACCGGCTCCGTCACATGGTAGAAGTAGTAGCACCCCACCAGGCAGAGCAGCATCAGCGCCAAATCGCACGTTGTCAGTAAGAGCCTTAGCAAGCCCGACTCCTCGGCATATCCTCCTTTTATCATTCCAGATATCTGATATATTTTGCAAAAGTACGCATAATACGCTACATCCGCAAACTTTTTCTTATGAAAAACAATCTTCCACCCATGTTTAATGTCGTTTTTCCACATTTTTTACCTTTCATATTTTACCTTTCACCATTTTTTCGTACCTTTGCGCACCGCGTATATGTATTATAGGAATATAGTGCAAGGCGGCACAGAGAAGTATCTTTATTGCATTACGACAACAACACAGACCTGAAAAACATGGCAGACTATACTCTGGTGGACGCTCCCGATGGGATAAAAGAGGAAGAGGAAACCTCCGGATTTGACTTCCGCACCATTATCAACATTATCATTCTCAACTGGTATTGGATTGCCCTATCCATGCTCATCTGCTTTGCTTGTGCAAAGATTTACCTGCGCTACACACCTCCCGTCTATTCGGCTGGAATGAGGGTGCTCATCAAAGATGCGCGCAGCAACCAGCGCGGCGGCTCGAACATCAATACGAATGCACTGGAGGAAGTGGGCGTCATCTCCACAAGTAACGGTTTCGACAACGAATTGGAGATACTCCAAAGTACAGCCATTGCCAAGCGTGTGGTGAAGGCACTGAAACTCTACACGTCGTATGTCCTTGAGCGTAGGGTAAAAGATAGCGAGCTTTACAAGAACTCTGCCATCATCGTGGACCTCGACGAAGAGAGCATAGAAAACCTGAACACGCCCATCAGCATGACCATCACCTGCAAGGGCAAGGGCTACCATGTGGACGGTTCCGTGGCAGGGAAACATTTCTCGAAGGACATTGAGCAACTGCCCGCCACCATCAGCACCGCAGTCGGCACACTCTCCTTACAAAAGAATCCCGGTTTCGAGCAGCCACGCGACAAGGCACTCTACGTCACCATCCGTCCGCTGATTGATGCCGCGCGAGCCTATGTGGGCAAGCTCAGCACCGCAGAAACGGGCAGAGCCACGACCACGGCACGCCTGCAATTCTTCGACACCCAGATGTCGCGCGCCCTCGACTACCTCAACCAGTTGATGATTAGTTATAACGAGGATGCCAACGAGGACAAGAACGAGGTGGCACGCAAAACGGAGAAGTTTATCGGAGAACGTATCGAAGTCATCCGCAAAGAACTGGATTCGACGGAAATCAATATTGAGACTTTCAAGAAGAGCCACAATCTCATCAACCTGGCAAACGATGCCACCAATGCCCTGGCCAACCGCAACTCATACGACAAGGAGCAAGTGACCATGCAGACTCAACTGACCCTTGTGCGCTCGCTCATTGACTATGTCAGCAATCCAGAGAATGCCCGCGAAGTGATTCCTGCCAACCTTGGTTTGTCAGGCAACCAAGCCACAGCCCTCATCGAAGAGTACAACAAGTTGGTAACCCAGCGCAAGCGGTTGCTCAAGGCATCATCCGAGGAAAACCCCACAGTGATTCGCCTGACGGAGCAATTAGATGACCTTTGGCCCATCATCGGCACCATGCTGAAGTCGTCATACGAAGACATGCTCATCCGCAAAGGCAGCATTGACAACCAATACGGACGCTATGCTGGACGCATCTCCGAAGTCCCGACCCAGGAGCGCGCCCTGAACAACATCGGACGCCAGCAGGAAATCAAGGCAGGACTTTACCTGATGCTCCTCCAGAAGCGCGAGCAGAACTTCATCTCATTGGCTTCCACGGCCACCAAGGCTCGTATCATCGACGATGCCAAGCCTCTTGGCCAGGTATCGCCCGACAATAAGAAGATACAGACCATTGCCCTTGGCATAGGGTTCCTGACTCCCATCATCATACTCCTGCTGCTACAGTTCCTGAGCTACCGCATCGAGGGGCGCGAGGATGTCCTCAAACTGACCACCATCCCCATCATCGCCGACATCCCTTTGGCAGCCGTCGAGCAAGACAACACTTCCGGAGTGGTCGTGAGCGAGAACAAGAACAACATGATGGAGGAAGCCTTCCGAGGCCTGCGCACAAACCTGCGCTTTGTGCTTACCAACACCGAGAAGGTCGTGTGCTGCACTTCGTGCATTCCTGGCGAAGGAAAATCATTTGTGGCAGCCAACCTGGCCATGTCGCTCTCGCTGCTGGGCAAGCACGTGCTGCTCATCGGCTTGGACATCCGCAAGCCGCGACTCGGAGCCATGTTCAAGTTGGAGAAGAAGAAGGCCGGCATCACCTCGTTCCTCATGCTCGACCAGCCTGACTACCAACTGCTGGAAGAACAAATCTCGCACGGCGTAATGAACAAGAATCTCGACATCCTGCCTGCAGGCATCATTCCCCCCAACCCGACGGAACTCATCTCGCGCCCGCTGCTCGACGATGCCATCAAGTATCTGCGCACCAAGTACGACTACATCGTGCTCGATACTCCACCCATAGGGCTTGTCAGCGACACACTGGAACTTGCACGTACTGCCGATGCCAGCATCTTCGTTTGCCGTGCCGACTACAGCATCAAGGCTAACTTTGAACTCATCAACAACATGCGCCGCGAGAAGAAGATGCCAAAGATTAACCTCGTGCTCAATGGCATCGACCTCAAGAAGAAGAAATACGGCTATTACTATGGATACGGCAAATATGGCACCTATGGTCACAGCGGCCGATATGGCTACTACGGCAAGTACAGCCACTATGGTCACTATGGTGTCTATGGCAGTTACAAGTATGGCCAGAATGTAGAATCCACAGAATGACGTACTTCCCCCTGATGAAGCGCATTGCACCATACCTTATTATTTATTGCGCGCTGCTTTGTGCAGGGAGCACCCAGGCTCAAGTTTCCCGCCTGAAAAGCGACATCTGCTACGATGCCTCCTTGCAGGCAACGGTTGGCAGCGGGGATGTGGCACCCTTTTGGTTCACCGCCAACCGCTATGGCCTGGGAACCATCGAGCCCAACAGCGCACTCGTGCGTGCCGCCGTCCAACGCAGAGCTGAGGCTGACAGTCTTCGCCATTGGCGCATCGGCTACGGGCTTGACTTGGTGGCAGCAGTCAACCACACCAGCCACTTCCTTGTCCAGCAAGCCTACGCCGATTTACAATACAAGTCGCTCCGACTCTCCATAGGGCAAAAGGAGCGTCCCATGGAACTCCGCAACCAACGACTCTCCAGCGGAGCCATGACCACAGGCATCAACGCCCGTCCGCTGCCTCAGGTGCGGCTCGGACTCCCCGAGTTCCTTTCCTTCCCCCGCACGGGTCACTGGCTTGCACTTAAGGCACACATTGCCTACGGTATGCTCACCGACAACCGCTGGCAACGTCACTTCACCCAAGGCACTGCCAATCTCTATACTGCCAACTCGCTCTACCACTCCAAGGCAGGTTTCCTGCGCATCGGCAACACGTCTCGCTTTCCCCTCACCCTCACTGGAGGCATAGAGATGTCATGCCAGTTTGGCGGCGAGGCATGGAATCTGCGCGACCGCGAGGACCACACGGGGGCTTTCGAGTCGCATCAGAAACTTCCCCATGGCTTCAAAGCCTTTTGGCACGCTTTCATCCCTGGAGGCAGCGATGTAAACGACGGCGACTTCTCAAACATCGAAGGCAACCAACTGGGCAGCTGGCATCTCAGGGCTGACTTTGACCTCCACGGCTGGGGAGCCAGTTTCTATGCCGAGCATTTCTTCGAGGACCACAGCCAACTCGGCCCCTTCGTCTATAATTGGCGCGATATGCAGTACGGAGCCGAGCTCCGGCTGCCCCACAACCCCGTTGTCTCCGCCATTGTCTATGAGCATCTGCGCACCACCCACCAGTCGGGCCCCATCTACCACGACAAGACAGCAGCCCTGCCCACAAGCATTGCAGGTGTCGATAACTACTACAACCATCACGTCTATGCCGCGTGGCAACACGCTGGCATGGCTCTCGGCCATCCACTACTTCTCTCCCCCATTTACAATACTAAAGGGCAAATCGCCTTCCGCGACAACCGCGTCCTTGCCCACCACATTGGCATTGAGGGACAGCCCGCGAAGGAGGTCTCCTATCGGGTGCTCTTCACCCACGAGCGCAGTTGGGGCACATACGCGACACCGCGCATCAACCCCGCCAAGGGCACCTACCTGCTGGCGGAGGCTACCTATGCCCCTCGTCAGGTGCCGGGACTGAGCCTCACGGCAGCCTATGGGCAAAACAGCGGAGCCCTGCTCGGCAATGCCAAGGGTGCCATGCTCACAATCGCCTATAGCGGAATGTTTAGAAACCATAGAGAATGAAACAAGCCACCTCTTACACCCTCACGGCGAAGCGCCTTGCCCTCGCCATCGTTCATGGCCTCCTGCTCATGGGACTGACAGGTTGCGACAATTGGCGCGAAACGGCAGGTGACCTCGCCGGAATGTGGCAACTGGCCCAATGGCGCGACAATGCCACCCACGAGGTCATACGCACCCAGAGCGACCAAATCTACTACTGCGTGCAACGCCAACTCATCAAGTTCCAGGACGGTCGCCATAGTGCCCACTACTACCTCTCCTATTATACCCGCACGCGCGATGCCATCGTGCTCTCTACCATCATTGAATATCCCGCCGACACCATCGTCACTGACCTCACAACGCTCACCGAACAGTTTGCCGTGCCAGCCGACAAGTGCTTCAACGTGGAACTTCTCGACGACCACCGCCTCCTGCTCACCACCGAGCGGGCGACGCTCAGTTTCCGCAAATATTAATCGTACGACAAATAACAAAGTGACCTCCCATGCCAATAGGCGTTGAGAGGTCACTTTATGTATTGTAATGCCAAGTCCCTACGAGCGGGAGCCGAACTCCCCCTGCTGCACCAGGTACTCTGCTATCTGCACGGCATTAAGGGCGGCACCTTTCTTGATTTGGTCGCCCACGAGCCAGAAGGTAAGGCCATTGGGGTTGGCCAAATCCTTGCGTATGCGGCCGACATAGACGTCGTCCTTGCCTGCCAGGAAAAGGGGCATGGGATAGACCCCTCGGGCGGGGTCATCCATCAGCTGCACGCCCTGCCCCTGACGAATGGCTTGGGCAAATGCTTCGGGGCTGACGGGTTGTTCGGTCTCTGCCCATACAGCCTCGCTGTGGCTGCGCAATGAGGGCACGCGCACGCACATGGCGGAACAGAGGGCATCGGTGTGCATGATTTTCTTGGTCTCGTTGAACATCTTCATCTCTTCCTTGGTGTAGCCGTTGTCGGTAAAGACATCGATTTGCGGGATGACGTTGTACGCCAACTGATGGGCAAACTTATGGACCGTGGCGGGCTTACCGTCGAGGACTTCGCGGTACTGCTGCTCCAACTCTGCCATGGCGGCAGCACCAGCACCGCTGGCTGCCTGATAGGAGGCAACGTGGATGCGACGGATGTGGCTCAGCCGTTCAAGACACTGGAGGACGACAACCATCATGATAGTGGTGCAGTTGGGGTTGGCGATGATGCCGCGCGGACGCACCAATGCATCGGCAGCATTACACTCAGGCACGACAAGGGGCACGTCGGAATCCATGCGGAAGGCGGAGGAGTTGTCTATCATCACGGCACCGTGGCGGGTAATGGTTTCGGCAAACTCCTTCGAGGCAGCACCACCGGCACTGGTGAAGGCAATATCGACATCGCGGAAATCGTCGTTGTGCTGAAGGAGTCTTACTTCCACTTCCTTGCCTCGGAAGGTGTATGTGCGACCGGCACTGCGTTGGCTGCCAAAGAGCAGCAACTGGTCGATGGGGAACTGGCGTTCGTCCAGCACGCGCAGGAATTCCTGACCTACGGCACCGCTGGCACCTACTATTGCAACTTTCATTTCTTTGAGGTTTTGAGACCTTGAGGTTCTGAGGTTTTCTTTACTACCTTATAACCTTACAATCTGACTTTACTTTTCGATACTCAGTAACTCCACGGTGAAGATGAGCATGGAGTATGGAGGAATCTTTCCGCTCTCGCGGTCGGCGTATGCCAGTTCCTGAGGGATATAGAGTTCCCACTTGGAGCCGACGGGCATCATGGTCAGCGCCTCGGTCCATCCCTTGATGACTTGGTTGCAACCGAAGGTGGCGGGCTCGTTGCGCTTGTAGCTGCTGTCAAACTCGGTACCGTCCAAGAGATGGCCTTCGTAGTTCACCTTCACCTTGTTCGTGGCTGTGGGGACGGGACCGTCGCCCTGAGTGAGTACCTTGTATTGCAGACCGCTGGAGGTGGTAACCACGCCTGGCTTCTTGGCATTTGCCTTCAAGAAATCTTCGCCAGCCCTGCGGTTGGCACCATACTGGCGTTCCATCTTCTCCTGGTGGTAGTACTGCATTTGCTTCTGCACGAGTTGCTGCAAACTGTCGTCGGAGATGGGCAGCACGTCGCTCTTGTTGGCAATGCCATCGCGGAAGCCCGTGAGGAACATGCGCGTGTTGAGGGAACGGGTGCTGTCGTTGACTTGTTGCGCCACTTGTGGCAGAATCTGGTTCTCTACCTGCTGGCGAATTTCGATGCCCGAAAGGCGTGCCTTCAGGCGTTTGTCAGCCTCCGTGAGCACCTGCTCGTCAAATCCGTGCAGGAAATCCTCGACATAGGCTGTGTCCACGCCCATTCGCTGGACAAGATACTGCATCAAGCCGTTCGTATTGGCCTTGCCGAAAGCATAGCTGAAGAGGTCGATGCCAATGGTGTCCACCTTCTCTGCCACGGGTTTCTCGGCCTTCTTTGCCTTCTTCTTGGTGGCAGCGCTGGCCGACAAGCAACACAGCGCTGCACAGAGGATGATAAGTTTCTTCATATCGAGTTAGTATATGCCACAAAGGGCAACCTACCAAGTTTTTACTTTTCTATAGACAGGAGCTCAATGTCGAAGACAAGGGTGGAATAGGGCTTAATCAGACCACCTGCCTCGCGGCTTCCGTAGGCCTGATCCTGGGGGATATAGACCTTCCACTTGGAGCCGACAGGCATGTGGGTAAGAGCCTCAGTCCATCCGGGGATGACCTGGTTGCAACGGAAACTGGTGGGCTCGCCACGCTTGTAACTGCTGTCGAAGATGGTGTCATTAATCAGGCGGCCTTCGTAGTTTACCTTCACGAGATTGGTGTCGGCAGGAACCTCGCCAGTGCCCTCAGTTACGACTTCGTAGTACACACCGTTGGCGAGTTTGGAGATGCCTTCCTTCTGGGCAATCTTAGCCATGAAGGCATCGTTCTCCTCCTTCCAAGGGCCATAGAGTTTCTGCATCTGGGCTTCCTTGATGCTCTGTTGCTTTTCGCGAGCCTGCACCTGAGCCTCTTCCATGGTCATCAAACTGCCCTTCTTCAGTGTTGCACTGACAAAACCAGCCATGAAGTTATTGAGGCTGATGGTCTGGGTGCTGTCCTCGCCGAAAATCTGATAGTTGATGCCCTTCACAATTTGCTGACTAATCTGCTGACCAATCTGCAGACCGATGAGGTAGGCGGCCTTGCGCTTGTCGTCGCCAGCATTGGCGGCTTCGTTCAAGCCCTTTACAAACTCGCCCATGTAAGCACTGTCCACGCCCATGTGCTGGAGATACTGCTCCAAGCCTTCGGTATTAACCATGCCGAGCGCATAGCTCATGGTGTCGATGTCACTTTTCAGATTGGCTTTGGGAGTGCCATTGCCACAAGATACAATCACGGCAGCCACTGCGACTGCAAATAAGAAACTAAGTTTTTTCATTGTTTTATGAGTTTTTGAGTTATTGAATTTTTGAGTTAGGAAAATCATCAAAGCACTTTTATCAGTTCCACGTCAAAGATGAGGGTGGAATAGGGAGGAATGCTGCTGCCCGCACCCTGTTCGCCGTAGCCAAGAAGGTAGGGGATAAAGAAACGATACTTTGCACCCTCCTTCATCAACTGCACACCTTCCGTCCAACCGGGGATGACCTGATTGAGGCCGAAATCGGCAGGCTGGTTGCGTTTGTAACTGCTGTCGAAGACCGTGCCGTCGATGAGTGTGCCCTCATAGTGGCAACGCACTTTGTCCGTGGCTTTCGGGCTGCGGCCTGTCCCCTCCTGCAGCACCTCATACTGCAAACCGCTCTTCGTGGTGACAACTCCGGCACGCTTGCCATTGTTCTCGAGGAATGCAACGCCCTCGGCAATGTTTTGCTTGGCATCTTCGGCGGCCTTGGTGGCGAAATACCCGTTGAGCATTTCCTGCGCCTCGTGCGCCGACATTTCCGTAGGCTCTCCGTCAAGTACCTGACGGATGCTCTTGGCAAAGTCCTCTATGTTGAAGCCTTTAATGTTCATGTTTTTAAGCTGCTGGCCAATACCTAATCCCAGCGCATAACTAATCTTTTCCATATCTGCTTGTCGTTAAATCGCGTGCAAAGATAGTGCAAACCGAGCGAAATACCAAATAATTACCTGAGTATTTCCGTGGCAAGCCTATCTTCGCGGCTCAAAGAGGCTCAAAGGCGCGATTATGACTCGGAAATTAAAAATAATAAATGAAAAATGTTGTTCATGTCGGTTGAAATGCCTAACTTCGCGCCTTGGAAACGATAAAGAACAGATGAAAGACCAAGAAGTTATCATCAGCAAGCAATTGGGGCACGACCTCGCCAATGCCATTTCCCGCATTCCCTGCGACCGCTTGTTTGTGCTCACTGACAGCAATACGCGGACTTTGTGCTGGGATCACCTTTCCAACCTGTCTTGCGTCCAGGGGGCACAGATGATAAGCATCGGAGATACGGACGAGAACAAGACATTGGAGAGTCTTGCTCATGTCTGGTCGGCACTGCAACGCGGTGGTGCCACACGCCATTCCCTCCTTATTAATCTCGGCGGAGGCATGGTCACTGACCTTGGAGGTTTTGCAGCCTCCACCTTCAAGCGCGGCATTGCATACATCAACATCCCCACTACCCTACTCGCCATGGTCGATGCCTCCGTGGGAGGAAAGACTGGAATTAACTTTGGCGGCCTCAAGAATGAAATCGGTGTATTCAATTGTGCCAACACGGTGATACTGTGTACCGACTTCCTGGACACGCTGGATCGCGAGAACCTGCTTTCCGGCTATGCCGAAATGCTGAAGCATGGGTTAATCAGCGACACCGAGCATTGGGCGGAGTTGCTGCGATTTGAGGTAGCAGATGCCACGCTCGGGAAGGGCTCAAAAGACGGGGAAACACTAAGCCGACTGATAGGAGAGAGCGTGGCAGTGAAGGAACGCATCGTCTGCGAAGACCCCACGGAACAAGGGATTCGCAAGGCACTGAACCTTGGTCACACCGTAGGCCATGCCTTCGAGTCTCTGGCACTGGCTGAAAATCGTACCGTCCTCCATGGCTATGCCGTAGCCTGGGGACTGGTGTGCGAACTATACCTCAGTGCCATGCGAATGGGGTTCCCCACAGAAAAGATGCAGCAAACCGTCAGTTACATTCATGGGCACTATGGCCGATTTACCTTCGACTGCAAGCAGTACGACCGCCTGTGGGAACTGATGACACATGACAAAAAGAACACCGCCGGGCAGGTGAACTTCACACTACTCGGCGATGTAGGCGACATCCGCATCAACCAAACGGCTGATAAAGACGAGGTTTTTGAGATGTTCGACTTTTACCGCGAGGGTTGCTAAACGCGGTTCGGACTATTTTACCTCCCAAATATCGTTGGTTTCCAATAGCTCTGCGAAGGAGTGGTAGGGTTTCTTTGCCTTCACCTCCTCGATTTGGGCATCCACGGCATCGTTGTACGTGGGTGCTTCCACATCACGAATGATGCCAAGGGCAATAGGAAATCCATCGCCATCACCCATAAGGGCGAGCTTCAACTGCAGGGTGTTATCTGCACAATGTGCGTCGTGAACCAAGATGTCATCTATGGTATAACCATCCTTGCCTATTTCCACGCGCTTCAGACCAAAGCCATCCTGCACCAGACCGAACTCATTGTTGGGACCAAACACCAGCGGCTTGCCGTGCTCCACATAGATGGCATTCTGCTGGCGACCCTCCTTGCTATAGACACTCTCGTGCGTGCCGTCGTTGAAGATGACACAGTTCTGCAGGATTTCACACACCGAAGTTCCTTTGTGTGCATGGGCAGCCTTCAAAATGGCTATCGTGCCTGGAGCATCTGTTGCCACAGCGCGGGCAAAGAAGCGTCCGCGTGCACCGAAGCAAAGTTCTGCAGGGCGGAACGGATCTTCCACCGTGCCGTAGGGGCTGGACTTGCTGACAAAGCCACGGGGACTGGTGGGAGAATATTGTCCTTTGGTCAGTCCGTAGATGCGGTTATTCAGTAATATCATGTTGAGGTCGATATTCCTACGGTTGGCGTGAATAAAGTGGTTGCCACCAATGGCCAAGCCATCGCCGTCGCCACTTACCTGCCACACATCGAGCGTGGAATTGGCAACCTTGCACCCCGTGGCAATACTTGCCGCACGGCCGTGAATGGTGTTCATGCCATAAGTAGCCATATAGTGCGGCAGACGACTGCTACAACCAATACCACTGATGACGGCTATGTTTTCGGGAGCGGTGCCTATCTCTGCCAATGCCTTATGGAACGATGCCAGGAAGAAATGGTCGCCGCAACCAGGACACCAACGTGGCTGACCTTTCTTATAATCTTGTGCTGTATATTGTGCCATAATGATTACTTATTTAGAAGTTCCGTAAAATATTGAGTTAGTTCACTCACGATAAAGGGCTGTCCCTTTACCTCGTTATACTGCAGGGGCACGAAACCATCCACCTTCATGCGCAGATAGGCAGCCAGCTGTCCCATATTCTGCTCGGCTACAACCACCTTCGGGTACTTCAGCAACACCTCGGCAGTGTTCTTCGGCAGCGGACGAATATAGCGGAACTGCGCCATTGCCACCTTGTATCCCTGGCTACGGAGTTCGTCCATTGCAGTATGCAGGTGACCGAAGGTGGAACCAAAGCCCACTATGAGCAGTTCTGCATCATCCTTGTCGCCCAGCACTTCCAGGTCGGGCACCTCTATATTGTCTATCTTCTCTTGACGCAAGCGTGTCATCAAGTCATGGTTCTCGGGATTTGTGGAGATGGCTCCCGTCTTCGAGTCCTTCTCCAAGCCACCAAGGATATGCGTGAATCCTTCGCGTCCAGGCACAGCCCAATAGCGCACGCCCTCAGCATTGCGCTGATAGGGTGTCCACGTGCCACGCAGTTCCTCGGGAACATAAGGAGGCTTGATTGCAGGATACTCATCGAGGTCGGGCAGGCGGAAGGCAGCCGAACCATTAGCAATGAATGCATCTGTAAGCAGGACTACCGGTGTCATGTGTTCCAACGCAATCTTCGAGGCTTCATAGGCAGCATCGAAGCAGTCGGCAGGACTGAGCGCAGCCATCACAGGCATTGGACTTTCGCCATTACGTCCGAAAAGCACCTGCAAGAGATCGGTCTGTTCTGACTTCGTAGGCAGTCCCGTAGCAGGTCCGCCACGCTGCACGTCGAGCACCACGAGGGGCAGTTCCATGATAACGCCCAGATTCATCGCCTCGCTCTTAAGGCAGACACCAGGTCCTGAGGTCGATGTCACCGCCAACGCACCCGCAAAGGAAGCACCGAGTGCCGATGCACAGCCGCTGATTTCATCTTCACATTGCACCGTGGTCACACCGAGGCTCTTGTGTTTCGACAATTCGTGGAGCACATCCGTGGCAGGCGTGATGGGATAACTGCCCAAATATAGCCTCAGCCCTGCCTTCTCGGCAGCAGCAATAAAGCCATACGCCGTGGCTTTGTTACCCGTAATGTCCATATATCGGCCAGGCACTTTGTCCTTCGTCTCAATTCGATAGACATTGGCGGCACTGCTATGCGTGTTGTGTCCATAGTCGTAGCCCGCCTGTATCACCTTGATATTCGCTTCGGCAATGGCAGGCTTCTTGGCAAACTTCTCGCGAAGGAAGTTGAACGCCACCTCCAAGTCGCGGCTGAAGAGCCAGCATACAAGGCCTACGGCAAACATATTGCGGCACTTAAGCATTGCCTTTTGGTCCATGCCTGTCTCTGCAAGGCAATCCTTGACCATAGTGGTCAGTGGACAGGCGATGACGCGGTCGGGGTCAATGCCCATTTCAACTATTGGGTCTTCGGTCTGGAACTCTGCTTTCTGCAAGTCCTTCGGCCCGAAACTGTCGGTATCAATGATTATGGTGGCATCCGGCTTGGCATAACGATACTGGGTCTTCAGTGCAGCGGCATTCATAGCCACCAGCACGTCACACTTATCGCCCGGTGTATAAACCTGCCCTGCACCAATATGCACCTGATAGCCACTGACACCCGTGAGCGAACCTTGCGGAGCACGGATGTCCGCAGGATAGTCGGGGAACGTGCTGATACTGTTACCTACGGTTGCAGACACCGTAGAAAAAATGTTTCCGGCCAGCTGCATGCCATCGCCGGAATCACCCGAGAAACGGACAACCACACCGTCCAGTTCCTTTATCTCCATAGGATTTTCCATACCAGGGAGAAATTTAATTCTTAATTATTAATTCCTAATTATTAATTATACAGATGTACCCCCGCCGGGAATCGAACCCGGATTGGCGGTTTAGGAAACCGTAGTTCTATCCATTGAACTACAGGGGCAACCGACTCCGATACTCCAAAACGACGACAAAGATACTATAAAAAAACAAGAATAAAAAATTAAAGAACGAAAATGTGCTCCTCATGCCCGATTGGATAGCACTCTGTAAATAAAAAACAGGGATAGTGTCTCGTCGCAACAAGCATAGTAATGTTATCGCAACAAGCATAGTAATGTTATCGCAATAAGCATAGTAATGTTATCGCAATAAGCATAGTAATGTTATCGCAATAAGCATAGTAATGTTATTACGATAAGATAATATTGCCCGAAAGGAAAGGACATTATGCAAATGGGATAAACATGGAGCGGTCTGAGCCCTTTGACACGGATCAGACCTCTTCAAAATCGACATATTCCCCTTCGCTGTCATCAAAGACCTTGGGGCGCTGACTGGCATCTGTCTGGCCGTGGGACTGGGAGTTGTCGCTGGAACCGTCTAAGGAGGTGCGAGGCTTACGTAGCCCCAGGAAACGAAACAAGGTATCGGCCACGAAGGAGAGTATGCCGAATACCAAGAATACGCCTACGAGGAGCAGGGATAGCAAGCAACCCAGTATGTTCATGCCTTACGACGATTTTGGGCGTTGACGGCGACGGAAAGACCCAAATACCACACAATCATGGCTGCAATACTACTCCACCCAAGAGGCAGGCACAGGAGACACCCCAACAAGAAGATGTACTGTGTGCGGTTTTCCCCGAAACGGAAGTTCTTGAACTTTAGGGAAAAGAGGGGAATCTCAGCGATAAGCAGCAGACACGACAGGAACATGAAAAGGAACAGGAACACTGCATTAAACTTCAGCGACACGAGGAAGGCATGCTGCCCCACCGCCAACGACGCCCAGAAGAGTGCGTTGGCAGGCGTGGGAAGACCTATGAATGAGGTGGTCTGTCGTGTATCGAGATTGAACTTTGCCAAGCGCAGGGCAGAAAAGGCCGCCATGAGGAAGGCCGCATAGGGCAAGTAGGAGCGCAGGGGATACAGGATTTCTGGATAGTGGACCTCACAGAAGAGGGCAAAGATAACCGTCGAGGGAGCGACCCCAAAGGTTACCACATCTGCCAGCGAATCGAGTTCCTTGCCAATGGGCGACGAGATATGGAGCATACGAGCCACCATGCCGTCGAAGAAATCAAACACTGCCCCGAGGACAATCATCAGAAGTGCCCAGACGTAGTGTTGATGGAATGCTGCGCCCGTGGCCATACAACCACAGATAAGGTTGCAGCAAGTAAGTGTGTTGGGAAGATTTATAAGTTTATAGGTCATAATTCAGAAAGGACAATAGACAAATTTCTTGTCGCCGTTACTTGAGCCTGGCGATGATGGTTTCGTTACCCGTGGTCTTTTGGCCAAGCTTCACGCAAACCTCGGAGCCAAGAGGCAGGAACAAATCGACACGCGAACCCAACTTGATGAATCCCATGTGGTCGTCTATCTCATAGTCCATACCTTCCTCCAGGTAGGTCACCACGCGTCGGGCCATGGCACCGGCTATCTGGCGTGCCAGCACCTCCTGCCCCTCGGGAGTACGGATGACGATAGTGCTGCGCTCATTCTCAATGCTGGACTTCGGCAGCCATGCGGCATGGTGGTTCCCATCGTTGTGGCGGACATGCGTCACACGACCATCCACGGGAATCCAATTGGCATGTACGTTCAGGGGACTCATGAAGATGCTTATTTGCAATCGGCGGTCGTGGAAATATTCGTGCTCATCCACCTCTTCTATCACCACCACCTTGCCATCGGCTGGAGCAATGACTATGCCCTCCGTATTCTCCTCATATTCGCGAATGGGGCAACGGAAGAAATTGAGCATGAGCAGATACAACGCGGCACAAAACAAAGTTACGATGACAAACGGAGTTCTGTATGGGAAAGTATATAGCACAGCCCCACATAGCAGCGCCATAGCACAGGCGGAAAGGATGAGAATGTGCATCCCCTCACGATGTATGCGTAATTTGCGTAACTTTCTTAGTCTTTTACCCATGCGACCACAACTCATTGGGAGACTTTTGTCTCCAGTCATAGGCAAAGTTAACGCTTTTCATCCATATCTACAAATAAACGGAAAGAAAAATGCCTTTTCTTGCCTATGAAAAAAAAATGTGGGGTTAAGGTTGGTCATTTCATAAAAGAAATGTACCTTTATACCCCAATTTCATTTTACCTTCTGTTTATACATTCATTTATATATATGTCACAGTTCGTTCATCTTCATGTTCATACGCAGTACTCCCTCCTCGACGGTCAAGCCAGTATCGACAAGCTACTAAAGAAGGCCGTGGCCGATGGCATGCCAGGAATGGCTGTTACTGACCATGGAAACATGATGGGCATCAAGGAATTTGTGAACAAGGTAAAGAAACTGAACAAGGACCGCAAGGAAGAAGGGCTGCCCCCCTTCAAACCCATTATAGGATGCGAAATGTATGTGGCGGCACGCCGCAAGGAACAAAAGGAAAAGGAGTTCGACTCGCAACGCTACCATCTCATTGTGATAGCCAAGAACCAAGAGGGCTACAAGAATCTCATCAAACTGGTATCGCGTTCGTGGGTAGATGGTTTCTACAATCGGCCTCGTACCGACCACGACGACTTGGAACGCTTCCACGAGGGACTCATCATCTGTTCCGCCTGTCTGGCAGGTGAGGTGCCTCGCAAGATTCATGCTGGCGACATCGCAGGTGCAGAGAGAACCATAGAATGGTATAAAAGCATCTTCGGCGAAGATTATTACCTGGAGATTCAACGCCACCCCGTCACCAACCCGAATATCGTGGCAAACCGCGAAACCTACCCCATACAACAGGAGGTTAACAAGGTCATCCTGGAACTGGCAAAGAAGCACGGGGTAAAGGTGGTATGCACCAACGACTGCCACTTTGTGGACGAGGACGATGCCGAGGCACATGATGTGCTCATCTGTCTGGGCACAGGACGCGACTTGGACGATCCCACGCGCATGGTGTACTCGAAGCAGGAATGGTTTAAGACCACGGAAGAGATGGGGAAACTCTTCAGCGATGTGCCCGAGGCTCTGGAAAATACGATGGAGGTATTCAACAAGGTGGAGTCCTACAGCATCGACCACGGACCTATCATGCCAAACTTCGTCATCCCTGAGAGTTTCGCCACGGAAGCCCAGTATCGCGAGAGATTTACCGACGAACAACTGATAGAGGAGTTTACCCACGACGAAAAGGGAAATGCCATCATGACGGAGGAGGCTGCAGCAGAAAAGGTAAAAGGCATGGGCGGCGTAGATAAACTCTACCGCCTGAAACTGGAGGCAGACTACCTTCGCCACCTTACATACATCGGAGCAAAGCGCGTCTATGGCGACCCTGTGCCCGAAGATGTGCAGGAGCGTCTGGACTTCGAGCTACATGTGATGAAGTCTATGGGCTTCCCTGGCTATTTCCTTATCGTGCAGGACTACATCAATGCAGCCCGCCACGAACTGAATGTAAGCGTCGGTCCTGGTCGTGGCTCGGCTGCGGGCAGTGCTGTTGCCTACTGCCTGGGCATTACACAGATTGACCCCATCAAGTATGACCTCCTGTTCGAGCGTTTCCTTAACCCCGACCGAATCTCGTTGCCCGATATCGATGTTGACTTCGACGATGACGGACGCGGCAAGGTGCTCTCATGGGTGACTCAGAAATATGGTGAGGACAAGGTGGCGCACATCATTACCTATGGCACCATGGCCACCAAACTGAGCATCAAGGATGTGGCACGCGTGCTGAAACTGCCTCTCGACCAATCCAACAAACTATGCAAGTTGATACCCGAACGTATGCCAGAGGTGGACGGGAAGACCATGAAGATGAACTTGACAAATGTCATAAAGATAGTGCCCGAACTGCAGCAAGCCGAAGCTTCGAGCAATCCTACCGAGAGCAACACTATCCGATATGCGCGTCAGTTGGAAGGCAATGTGCGCAACACAGGTGTTCATGCTTGTGGCGTCATCATCTGTCGCGATGCCGTCAGCGACTGGGTTCCTCTCTCTACCGCCGACGATAAAGAAACGGGCGAGAAACTGCTTTGCACGCAATATGAGGGCGGCGTCATCGAAGAGACAGGCCTCATCAAGATGGACTTCCTGGGGCTGAAGACGCTGAGCCAAATCAAGGAGTGCCAGCAAAACATACGTGACAGTTTGGGCATCGAAGTAAATGTGGACAAACTGGATATCACAGACCCTGCCACCTATCGCTTGTACTGCGACGGACGTACGGTGGGAACCTTCCAATTTGAGTCGGCTGGCATGAGAAAATACTTGCGCGAACTGCAGCCCTCAACCTTCGAAGACCTCATAGCCATGAATGCTCTCTATCGTCCGGGACCTATGGACTACATCCCCGACTTCATCGACCGCAAACAGGGGCGCAAGCCAGTGGTGTACGACATTCCCTGTATGGAGAAGTACCTCAAGGACACCTATGGCATTACGGTCTATCAGGAGCAGGTCATGCTGCTCAGCCGACAACTTGCGAACTTCACACGAGGCGAGAGCGACACCTTGCGTAAGGCTATGGGTAAGAAGATGAAGGACAAACTGGACCACATGAAGCCCCAGTTTATCAACCAAGGTAAAGCCAATGGGCATGACCCGAAAATCCTGGAAAAGATTTGGGCCGACTGGGAGAAGTTCGCCTCGTATGCGTTCAATAAAAGCCACGCCACCTGCTACTCATGGGTAGCCTTCCAGACGGCTTACCTCAAGGCGAACTACCCTGCACAGTTCATGGCTGGTGTGATGAGCCGCGCAAAAGACATCACGGAGGTCACGAAGTTCATGAACGAATGTAAGGATATGGGCATCGAGACCCTCGGACCCGATGTCAATTACAGTCGCCATAAATTCAGCGTTGACCCCAATGGCAACATCCGATTCGGCCTGTCCGCCATCAGCGGGCTCGGCACCGCAGCAGTCGATGCCATCGTGAAGGAGCGTGAGGCCAACGGACTCTACAAGGACATATACGATTTCGTACAGCGCGTTTCCATGAGCACGGTAAAACGCAGCGGGCTGGAATGTCTGGCACTGAGTGGTGCCTTTGACTGCTTCTCCAAGCAGATTCAGCGCGAACAGTTCTTTGCCATGGGCATGAAGAACGAACTCTTCACCGATACTCTGGTGCGCTTTGGCATGCAATACCAGCAGACAAAACAGGAAGCCGCCTTCTCGCTCTTTGGCGACATGGGTTCGGTGGATATCAACCTGCCTCCCATCCCTGCCGCAGAACCATGGAGCACGCTCGAAAAGTTAAACAAAGAGAAGGAGAAAATAGGCATCTATCTGTCGGCACACCCCCTTGACGACTACGCTATCGTACTGAAATATATATGTAACATCCATGTGAGCGAACTGAACGAACTGGAAAATCTTGGTGGGCGCAACGTTTCATTTGGCGGCATCGTCACAAACCTTCGGAAAGGCACTACCAGGAACGGAAAACCCTATGGCGTGGTGACCATTGAAGACTACGAAGGCAGCGGCGAGATATTCCTGCTGGGCGATGCCCTGACAAGATGGGGCAATTTCATGGAGACGGGCTACTCCATTATGGTACAAGGGAATGTCGCCCCCCGTCGATACGATGCCTCGAAGTTTGATCTCAACATCACAAACATAAAATTCCTGACGGACGCGAAGGATACGAGCATACATTCCATCACCATTGCCTTCATCCTCGAAGACTTGGAAGAGGAAGTTGTGTTCTGGCTCACAGATTATGCCAAGCGCCATCCCGGCAAGGCACAACTGCAATTCAACATATACGAAGTGGGCAAAAACATAAAGTTGCAAACCGTAGCCGCCAACCACCACATAGAAATCACGACAGAACTGACCAACTACCTCAATAACTTAGAGAATATCACATATAAGATTAACTAAACAGAGTATTAACCAATAAACATTTTCTATTATGGCATTACACATTACAAGTGAGAACTTTAAGGAGCTGACCGCAAGCGGCAAGCCCCTCGTCGTAGATTTCTGGGCCACATGGTGCGGTCCCTGCAAGCGTCTGGCTCCCGTCATCGAAGAATTGGCCACGGAATACGAAGGTCGTGTCCACATTGGCAAGTGCGACGTGGAGGAGGACGAGGACCTGGCCATGCAGTTCCAGGTCAGCAGCATCCCCACCATCGTCTTCTTCAACGCTCAGGGCGAACCCGTCGACCGCATTGTCGGAGCACAGGCGAAAGCGGCCCTCGTGCAGAAGATTGAGGCACTGCTTTGAGAAGTTAAACGTAGAAAAGCCCCTTGCTATTCCCCTCCTACATAAAGAGACCATGGCTGATTTTGAAGAAGAACTGCTGCAAGACGCAGAAGACGACCGCCTGACGGTGGAGTACATCAAGAACTACCTTCCGCAGGAAGTGAAGGAAAAGTTCACCGACGACCAGCTCTATTATTTCCTCGACGTCATCGTGGACTACTATGCCGAGAGCGGTGTCCTCGATGCCGAACCCGACAAGGACGGCTACATCGATATCGATGTCGAAGCCATTGCCAAGCACCTTGCCCAACAAGCTCGCAAGGACAGGATGGGCGACTTCTCCGTCGATGACCTCCGCTGGGTGGTTGAGGGAGAGATGGAGTACGCCGAAAGCCTCGCCGACGACGAGTAGGTAAGGACAACATCTTCAACCCAGCATTTGTGAGCGAGGCTACAGCCGTCCCGCCTATTCCACGGTGAGCGAACGCGACCCGTCGGGGTTCTCGCGGAGGGTGACGCGCACGGCATCGTCGGGCAGCAGGGGTTCTATGAGTTCTGGCCATTCAACGAAGCAGGGGCAGCCCGAATAGAAGTAGTCGTCGAGTCCCATATCTACGGCCTCGGAGAGTTTCTTGATGCGGTAGAAGTCGAAGTGGAATATCTTCCCTTGTCGGGCTTTATATTCATTGACGATGGCGAAGGTGGGCGATGCCACCACATCGTCGGTGACACCGAGTTCATGGCAGATGGCCTTGATGAATGTGGTCTTTCCGGCTCCCATCGGGCCGTAGAAGGCAAAGACCGTGTGGTCGCCCATTGTCTCCACAAACTGGCGGGCGGCATTGTTTATAGTGCAAAGTTCAAAGTTCATAGTTCAAAGTTCATGGTTCTTCGAAAAGCGTATCGGCTAAACCGATTACAAAGTTCAATGAACTGCCCATGGGTCTGTTCATCTCTTCTTAGGCTTTAAGGTAATGAGCGGGATAAGCATTTCTTCCAAGGAGATGCCGCCATGCTGGAAGGTATTTTTGTAATACGACACATAGTAATTGTAGTTGTTGGGATAGGCAAAGAAACTGTCGCCGAGAGCAAAGATATATGCCGTAGAGAGGTTGGGGGCAGGCAACTGAGCCTTCATGGGATCGACAATCTCAAATACTTCCTTCGGATTATAGGAGAGGTTCTTGCCCAGTTTGTAGCGCAGGTTGGTATTGGTATTGCGGTCGCCAACAACCTTAATGGGTGTGTTGCAGCGCACGGAGCCGTGGTCGGTGGTCAGTATGATGGTATAGTCCGAGGCGGCAAGGACACGGAAGAGGTCGCGGATAGGAGAATGGCGGAACCACGAAAGTGTGATGCTGCGATAGGCGGCCTCATTGTTTGCCAGTTCGCGCACCATGCGGCTCTCGGTGCGGGCATGGCTGAGCATGTCTATAAAGTTGAGCACCACCACATTCAGGTCATAGCCAGAGAGCGAGGGCAGTTGTTGCACCAGTTTCTCTGCCGCCACAGAGTCGTTAATCTTGTGGTATGTAAACGTATTGCGGCGACGATAGCGGTCGAACTGGGTCTTGATGAGGGGTGCCTCGTTGAGGTTCTTGCCTTCCTCCGAGTCCTCATCCACCCAGAGGTCGGGGAACATCCGGGCAATGAGGTTGGGCATGAGGCCCGAGAATATGGCATTGCGGGCATATTGTGTGGCGGTGGGCAGGATGCTCATGTAGAGATCCTCCTCGATATTGAACAGGTCGGCAATCTCGCCTTGCAACGTTCGCCACTGGTCGAATCGGAAGTTGTCAATGACAAGCAGGAAGATTTTCTCCCCCCCATTGAGGGCTGGGAATATATGCGACTTGAAGATGTCGGGGCTCATCGTGGGACGGTCTTTACCCTCTTCTATCCATTGCATATAATGGCGACGAATGAATTTGCCAAAGGCCAGGTTTGCCTCTTGCTTTTGTTGGATGAGCATTTCGGTCATCCCGCTGTCGGCGGCTGTCAGTTCCTGTTCCCAATGGGTGAGGCGTTTGTAGAGTTCTTTCCAGTCGTCAAAGGTTTGTGCCTCCATGATTTGCGCACCTATCTTGGCAAACTCTTGTTGATAGTTGGTTTGCGAAACCTCGCTGACTATTTCCTTTTGGTGGATATTACGCTTCAGCGTCAACAGTATCTGGTTGGGGTTGACGGGCTTGATGAGGTAGTCTGCAATCTTCGAGCCAATGGCCTGGTCCATGATGTTCTCTTCCTCGCTTTTGGTCACCATGACCACGGGCACTGCGGGCAGTATGTCCTTAATGCGGGCAAGAGTCTCCAGCCCACTGATGCCGGGCATGTTCTCGTCAAGCAGTATGAGGTCATAGGCCGTTTCTGCGCAACGATCCAAGGCATCGTAACCATTCGTTACGGTGTCCACCTCATAACCTTTCTTTTCCAGGAACAGGATGTGTGCCTTTAGCAACTCTATCTCGTCATCAACCCAAAGAAGCCTGTAATTCATATAAATTGAAAATTGAACGTTTTCTCATTTTCTCATTCTCTCATTCTCTCATTCTCTCATTCTCTCATTCCCTCATTCCCTCATTTTCTCATTCTCTCATTTTCTCATTCTCTCATTCTCTCATTCTCTCATTTCGTTTATTGGTTAAAACCCGAACGGGAAGTCATCATCCTCTTCTTTTGCTTCATCTTCGCCTCGACGCTGACTTTCGTCATAGTCGTCCGGGTCAATGTAGGGCAAATCGATGGCATCGTCAATACGCAGGTCATCGGGAATATCCAATGGTGCAAACTTCTCATCAAAGAATTCCTTGTAGTCATCGAAACTGAATGCAGTGCCCAAGCGCGAGAGGTTGTCATCGCTTATGAGCAAGGTTCGTATGCCCTCCAGCACGGTTGACATGTGGCGGTCGCTATACAGTCGCTGTGCATAGGCATGTGCCTCGTCGTAACTCAGGAAACCTTTGACGCACATCATGGAGAGTCCTTGGTCATCAAGTATCTCTATTTCAAAGTTGCGTACCATGTAACTCGTGAAGTTGTAGCGCGCCATCTCATATAGCAACTGGTCTTCGTCAAGACTATTGGTGGGGTATGCAAGTACAAAGTTGAAGGTGGAGAAGCGTTCTTCGCTCAATGTCTCGTCGGCCTGTATGCTGTCTCCGTCGGCACCTGTTCCGCGTCGCCGTTTCCAGATGTTGCTGGAGTCGTACTTGTCGTCGTTGAGCAATCGTCCCTCTTGCAGTCCTTTCACGATGTAGGCAGCCATTTCGCCCACTTCTTCCTTGCCGTACTTCTGCACCACTTCCTTCAGCAGTTCAAGGAACTCTGTACGATGCCCCGTATAGAGATACGACATGGCTCGTATGAACATGATGCGTCCTCTGTGCTTTCCTTCGGGGAAGTTGGCGGTGTGGTAGTTGTAGTTCGTATCCACCTCCTCATATTGGTCTGCCCGATAGGCCTCATAGGTTGCCGCATAGAGTGAGTCCTCAAGGTGCTTCCCATATCGGGCTATCATCTCGTAGTTCGGATTGGCCACTCGGATGGCATTCTTGTCTTCGGGGAAACTGTCGATGAGCAACTGACGATAGTGCTCGGCACGATCCTCATTCTCCATGCGTCCGTAGAGCAAGAACAGGTGATAATAGGTTTCCGCCTTTTTGTCCGTCTCGGGGAAGTCTTCAAGCAATCGGAGCAGCAATCGCAGGGCATAGGGATAGTTCTGGATTTTCTCCATCACCTTCACGCCACCTTCGAAGAGCCCCTGCGCCAACAATTGGTTCGAGGCATCCATTTGCTCTTCGGAGAAAGGTATCTGAGCCAGGTAATACTCGCGGTGGTGTGGGTCATTGGCCAGGGAGTCGCGCTTGCGTTGTTCCTCGTCTTGGCTTTCACCATCGTTAAGGTCATCGTCAGGATTTTCTTCTTCGTCGTAGTTATAGTCCTCAAAATCCGACCCGCTGGCTACGGTCTTGTTGTTCCGCCGCCAGTTGTCTTCGTTCTTGCGCTGCCCCCACTTCCGCTGAAACTCCTGTTTACCCGTCATCACCGTCTGCGGGTTGTAGAAATACCAAGCCCCTTTGTTTGCCGAGGTGGTTGCGGCTCCTGCACCGGCACTTGCATTCTTGTTGGCATTGTTGGCCGCGGCATTGTTCGTATTGTTGCCCGAAGCGTTCATGCCATTGGCGGCAGCCTTCTTGGCTTCCTCCTTTTCCTTCTTCTTCAGTGCCTCTATGACACGGTCGATGGCTGCCATACGTTCTTGGGGCGACATTGCGGCAAGGGCTTGCAGACTATCCTGCAACTTGATTACGCCCAAGGGTGGGGCTGCCTCGTCCAATGCCTTTGAACGCCACTCCGATTCCTTATATTGCTCATGTTCCTTGTCCAGGATGCTGATGCACTCGGCATAGGTGCGCTGAGCGTCGATATAGTTCTCGCATTCCCAATATATTTGCGACAGGTGGAGCAATAGTATGGCTTTGGCTATGCCATTACGGGTGCTTTCTTCTGCGCCCTTTTCATAAGCCCCGATGCAACGGGTGGTGTCGCCACTGGCAAGATAGATGTTACCGATGGCATAATATACCTGATCCAGATAGTCCTTGTTCTTGTCGCTCTTGGCCATGCGTTGCAGACGCTTTATCATTTGCTTCGTCTGCCCCTTCGACATCACCTCCGTCTGCAGGATGCGGGCATTGAAGGCCAATTCATAAGGGGGATTGCTGCGGATGACACGCGCAAACGACTTGTAGGCTTCCTTATTCTGTCCCAATTCGCGCTGCAACTGACCGACCAGGAAGTTCAGTCGCGAACGCTGCGACTTATGGCGTGTGTATTTTATGGTCTTTTGTACTTCAGGGATAGCCTCGGCATATTGACCCGTTTCTATGAGATAGGCTGCCCTTGACGACTCCATTTCCTTGCGGCCTTCCACCGACATGCTGTCGCGCCGCATCTTGTTCAGCACATCTTCTGCGTCGTATGGCCACTCAAGTGCTACATAGCATCGTGCCAGCCAAGCCTTCGCCACACTGTAGATGTCGGGCTGGGTGCTATAGAGACGGGTGATGTAGTTGAATGTACTTGCGGCTTCTATGAATTCGCCCTTCCGAAACTGAGCCTTACCCATGAGCAACCAGGCGTGGTGGAGATAGGGATTATACTCCTTTCGCTGCAAAAACTCCTTCTGCTTCGGCGTGCGTTTCTTGCCACTGCTCATGTTGGGGCGTTTCTTTATGCTGTGGAGCTTGATTGCCTTCTCACATTTCTCTATGGCTTGGTCATAGTTCGACTTGCCCATGCCCGCAGTCGATTTGTTCATACTGATGTACATAGGCAACAGGCTCGTATAGTCGTCCTGATGACCTTTTTCCTGAGCCTCCACTCCTTCGGTGTATGCCACCTTCCCATTGTGCAGCGTATTGAAGCGGGCAGTAGTCGCATGGAAGAATCGTGTGCCGGAAGTATTCTTCTTTGTAGAACAAGACATAAGGAACTGAGAAAACAAGAGCATGAAAAGTTGAGGAAGCAGTACCCAAAGCACGCTCCTTCTCCTTAATCCATTCAATATACTCCCTTTCCTCATTTTCAATGTTCAATCTCCAATCTTCAATCTTCAATCTTCAATCTTCAATCTCCAATCTTCAATCTTCAATCTTCAATCTTCAATCTCCAATCTTCAATGTTCAATCTTCAATGTTCAATCTTCAATCTTCAATTTTCAATTTTCAATTTTCAATTTTCAATCTATCTAAATAACGCTCGCGCACGCGATTTATTGCCTCACATACCGCGTCGTTCCCCCACTATCAGCAGCACTTCATCGCGCATTTCTTCAGGCAGTTCCACGCCACGAAGTTGCAAACTGCGCACCCAACCTGCCACCTCGTCACTGCGCATCGTATATAGCACCTCGCGAAACTCCTCACATTCCTCCTGTGAATACTCCCCTGCCCCACGACCACGAAAGCGGTCCAGTTCTTCGTCGTTGTAGTATTCTACTTGCTTCGACAGGGCTGCCAACAGGCTTTCCTTCTCGCACACTTCGTGCTGACCGCAACACTCCATGTCGATGGGGTTCAGCATCGGTGCCTCGTCCTCGGATGTCCGCCGATTATGCCACCAGCCTGCTGCTGCGGCAACGGCTCCGAGTATGGCGAGGGCAACGACAATGTACAGTATCAGCGCACTCATCTCTTTATCAGGTCTCTCACCTCCTCTTCCGTAAGATTTTTGAAACGGAAGCCACACAGGCGGAGGTCGCGCCAGAAGTTCGGGTATGATTTCGTAACTACGCCGGGATTCATGATACGGACGCTGCGTAGTTTGCAACACACAGGAGCAAAGGCCATAGCCATTCTGTGGTCATCGTAGGTCTCGACTACCGGGTCACTGTTTCGGGGCCATTCGGGATCGTCATCCCCTTCACGCTCACCGTTCCATTCCAAGGCTCCCTCCCCGACTACGCTAAGGCTAAAGCCCATCTTGTCCAGTTCGGTGCGCAAGGCTTTTATGCGGTCGGTCTCCTTGATGTGCAGACTTTCCAATCCAGTAAAGCTAAAGGGGACCCTCATCAGGACGCAGGCGACAATCGTTGCCTGTGCCAGGTCAGGGCAATTTGTGAAATCACAGGTCAGATAGCAAGTGGCGGGGCGGTACTTGAAGATGCGGATGCCCTCTTCGCCTGTAGAACAGGTGTAAGGCTCGGTGTCCACGCCCAGTTCGTCAAAGATGTGGCGTACGCAACTGTCGCCCTGAATACTGTCGAGCCGCAACCCAGGCAGTTCCGCCCAACTGAATGGGTCGTTGGTGGAAGCCACCAATTCGTACCAGTAACTGGCCGCACTCCAGTCGTTCTCTATACGATACTCGCGCGTCTGGTAATGGCCGGGGGCCACGCTGACGACATTATCTCCTTCCCATTCCACCTGTACACCGAAGTCGCGCATCATGGCTATGGTCATGTCTATGTAGGGACGACTGGCAATGCGGTCGGTCAGCGTCAGTCGCAGTCCCTTTCTCAGGGTGGGAGCAATCATCAGCAGGGCGGAGATGTACTGAGAACTTATGTCCCCACGCACTTGGAGTTCACCTCCTTCCAACGCATCGCACCCCGTAATGCGCAAGGGCGGGAAACCTTCCTCGCCGAGATACTCCACCTGGGCACCCAACTTGCGCAAGGCATCCACAAGGATACCGATGGGGCGTTGCTTCATTCGCTCCGTTCCCGTCAGGGTGTGGGTGCCGGGCGTCACACAAAGGTAGGCGGTCAGGAAACGCATGGCAGTGCCTGCGGCACCGATATCTATCACGTCGGGCATCGCGCTCAGTGCCTGTCGCATCACGACTGTGTCGTCACAGTCAGACAAGTTCTGTGGCTCCACATCACTATGGCTTAGGGCATTGATAATAAGGGCGCGGTTACTGATGCTCTTGCTCGCAGGCAATTCTACAGTAGCACGCACCACGATGGGCCGCTTCAGGTCGTAGTATTCCACTCTTAGGTTATTTCGTATGTTAAGAACAATGTTTTTGCAAAATTACAAAAAAAATTTAATTTTTAATTTTTAATTCTTAATTTTTTATCGTACCTTTGCACCGCATTTCCGAGAAGTGCAATGCGAGCGGGATGTAGCTCAGCCCGGTAGAGTACGCGTCTGGGGGGCGTGTGGTCGCAAGTTCGAATCTTGTCATCCCGACTCAAGTAAAGAGAGAAGTCCGTTTTGGACTTCTCTCTTTCTTGTATGCTCCAAATTAGAATTTGGCAGACAGCAAGTCGTGCCCTATGCGATGCACGGCCCGTAGTATTTCATCCTTGCGCTTGGCCGAAGGGTGCTTTGTGCCATTAAGATATTGGGCAAAAAGGCTCTGGCTGATGCCCAACTGCCGTGCCACGGCTGAAACGTTCAGTTCCGGGTGGGTAAGAAAAAAACGGGACAGCCCTTGTGGCTCCGGTTCGGGATAGAAGAAGCTCTCGAACGATACATCCTCGTCCAGTTCTTCCCAACGGATGCCAAAAGCATTTATCGTGTACTTTTCGCGTTGGGCGGAGGTGGCATGGAGGAGTCGCTTGTAGTAGAGTAGGCTCTGCCACAATTCGCGCCCGTCTTCCGTGAGTCCATAGAGGCGGTCATCGCTAAACCATATCTTAATGATTTTCTTTTCCATGTATCCTTATCCATGCATTGGTGATGTTCTCCTTGTTTTCCTCAATAATGGCCTCTGCCATCTTCACGTCCTTGGACTTCATTCCTGCATTGGCAATGAGCGTAATCTCACCGCTAACCTGAAACTTGGCCTCGCCATCCTGACTGAGACATGAACGTGTGGTGGCATGTGGTCGCGAGTATAGACGTAGAATTTGAGACCAAACAGGCGTAGTATCTCGGGCATCTCTTATATGTTTTATCTGGTTTACGTCACAAATATAGGTAATAATTTTATAACCCACAAATATTACGGAAGAAAATTAACGCGAAACCACCACTACTGGAGGCCAAAGGCATCAGACCCGCCAGCATAGCAAGATTAAGTAGGTGACCTCCCCTAACCCCTTCTGTAGGAGGGGAATAGTAATGCTGGGAGTATTCCTCCCCTACAGGGGAGGCGAAGAAGGCCTTCAGATGATTGCCCTTTGGCAATCAGTGCCTGATGAGGGGAGCAATCTATGATTGTGACGGAGGACAGGAGGAGAATAGTAATGCTGGGAGTATTCCTCCCCTACAGGGGAGGCGAAGAAGGCCTTCAGATGATTGCCCTTTGGCAATCAGTGCCTGATGAGGGGAGTAATCTATGATTGCGACGGAGGACAGGAGGGGTCACGGGAGGACAGGAGGGGTCACTGGAGGCAGGATTCATCTACCACAAAGCGACCTTACCTATCTGCGCGCCTAAGTCAAGCGAAGCAGTTTTCACGCCGAGTGCACGGAAAATACGACTCATAGTAGGAATCGTAATACTACGCCCCCTCTCAAGACGTGATATTTGTGCTTTCTTCACGCCGATACGTTCGCCCAACTGTTCTTGGGTAAGGTCTTGAGCCAAGCGCGCTTTTTTAATAGCCTCACCAAGATTATACGCAGTCACAGCTTCGTCAACCCTATCCTCAAACTCGTCACGCTTGGGGGTTCCAACAGAACCATATTCTCTGTCAAGAATCTCTTCAAAATCGCAAAGTTTCATGTGTCCAACGGTTTCCATATCATTTCCTCCTTTTGTTTTCAAAGTATATACTTCTCATTGTTTCTGCCTTTGAAATCTCTTTCATTGGTGTTTTCTGTGTTTTTTTAATAATGCCATGAGTGCCAATAACAAGCGTGTCTTGTTCTGTATCCCAAAATGCGAACAACCGGTAAGCAATACCACCATACAATGTTCGAAACTCCCATATCTCAGAATTTTGAAGTTTCTTGAAAAGTTCACTGTCGCGTTCACCTTTTTGTACTCTACGGATATTATATAAAATCTTATCTCGAACTTTATCTGCAAGTGACTGTAGGAAACGGTCTGCCTCGTCTGTTAATATAAGTCTAAATACAGGTGATTGCTTCATGTCATCATACTTTACGCCTGCAAAGTTACATAAAGTTTCCTATTTGTGAAACTTTTCGTATGATTATTTTATATCCCCCCCCAAAAATCCCCCTACACTTAATTGCGCAGGGGGATTGTTATGTTTCATGTGTTATTTATCATCATAATGGCCATAAGACGATAAAACTAATACCGTAACCACGTTTTCGTCTATGGAATAAATCAAACGATGTTTTTTGGTGATTCTACGGGACCATTGTCCCACTCTATTAGCACTTAAAGGCTCTGGGTGCCCCGTACCAGTGCGTGGATGCGACATTAATTCTTTCAGTAAGGCTTCTGCTTTGCGGAATGCTTTAGGTTCTTCACGAAGAAGACGAGCCAAATCCTTTTTTGCCTCGTCTGTGTACTCAAGATTATACTGCATACCCTGTTCTCTTCAACATCTCAGCAACAGACTCGCCTGGTAATTGTCTGGTGACATTACCATTTCTTGCCTCCTCCAAGGAACGGTCAATTTTTGCAAAGAACTCCTCCTTTGTCATCAGGGTTGGATCGTTCTTTTTAGCAGCCAATCTCTTGACATATTTTAGGACACGTTCCATCATAGATTCGTCATCGGCAATCTCGCCCATGACACGATATAGTTCTGCATTAAGTTGCAAAGTACTCATAAGCATATTCATTTATTCGGTACAAAGATACTGTACTTTATGTAAAAGCGCAAACTTTCTCTTCAAAAATTCAACTGCTGCACTTAAAAAATCCCCCTACACTTACTTGTGCAGAGAGATTGCTATTTGATAGAGTATATATACGAAAATGTAATAAGAAGATTAAGACAATAGACCGAATTTCCTTTTAACTTGGTCAGTCAAGAGTTCGCTATGAGCAACGATGTCCCTAATGTTCTGCTCATCATCGGATTTAAGATGCGAAACAACCTTTGCCTTCCTTGCAATAATTTTACGGCGCTTCAAGTCAAAAAGTTCAGAGCAATCGAGCCAACTGTCATAATCCAGCATTTCAGGATACTTCTTTTGCAGCATCGGGTATTGGTAGCTCATCATCTCCGCATTCCTTTTACTGAAATCTATCTTTGAATTTATTAAGAACGCACCATACAAATCTCCATTAGAAGTCTTACCTATAACAACTACAAATTTTCGGCGCATTGCATAACCCTCTTTCAGCGTAAGCCCATCATTCTCGTCCAAGTCCATTTCTATGATATCCCCTACATTTAAGTCATCTTTAGACTTAATACGTCGCTCCTCATTCATATCATCCATCAAACGAGAAAGCGCACCCTTGGCATCATCTACAATCATAGCAACGCCCTTTTGATAAGTTGCTTATCGCGTAAATAGCCAATCATCTCTTCTGAAGCCTTTCCAGAGCGAGCAATATCAATTATAGTATAGACATCCTTTTGCGGGTCATCTTTCATCCTATCAAGTACTTGATCATAAATATCGTCGTGCGACATGTCAGACAATGCATCAGAATCAACATCCCGATATCGGTTGATGGTTTCGTCAAGTATTTTCCGTTCCATCACAGAGATACAATCCATATTAGGCTCCTGTTTGGCAGAAACCACCTGATGCTTATCAACAGCCAAAGAACTTGCGAAATTAACCAGATCAGAAAACTCAGAAAAGTCATCACCATTCTCCACCATCTTTATCACCTTATATGTCAGCGAGGGTACGGGACCCTTTGGTCGAGCCTTAAATGTATCATCCACAATGCAAAGTCCATAGGTAGAAAGATAGGTGCGCTGTGCAAAATACATAATTTTAAACAACTTAATATAATCCACCCCGTCTTTGAAGTGTTTCAATATATAAAGCACAACGGCCTGAATTACGTCAATTTGTTCTCTCGTTTTCATCACGAAAAATATTAAAGTCAAACTATTACAACAAAACTGAAATCAAATATTGACCATGCAAAATTAATATAATTTTCATTAAGGGCAAAATAAATAGGTAAAATCTTTAACTAATCAAATCGCAAGCCCATCCATGGTTACATACAAAATCCCCCTACAGGGGAGGCGAAGGAGGGAGTGTGACCTCCCCTAACCCCTCCTGTAGGAGGGGAATATTCCTTCCTGTTATTCCTCCCCTACAGGGGAGGCGAAGAAGGCCTTTAGATGATTGCCCTTTGGCAATCAGTGCCTGATGAGGGGAGCAATCTATGATTGCGACGGAGGACAGGAGGGGGCACGGGAGGGGAATAAACACAAGGTGGAGTATTCCTCCCCTACAGGGGAGGTTAGGAGGGGTCACCGGAGGACAGGAGGGGTCACAGGGAGGGTTAGGGAGGGTCATGTAAATGGGAGGTTAGGTAGAATTATAGAGCCCTTCTTCTTAAAATACTTTATACCGTGCGAAAACAGGGCAAAAAAAGTAGGTTTGCGCACAATATAAATTAAAATTAGAGAATAAAAATCCCCCTACACCCTATGTGCAGGGGGATTATTATTCTCCCCATTATGGGGGAGTTAGAGGGGCTTTATCTTAGTTCCAGATGTCCCAGTCTTGATCACCCTTTACATCGGGGTCGTCAGAGTCATCACCTACACCATCATAACCAACACCAGCGTCAGTCTTGATACTCATGGCCATAGGCATCTCAATGTTCATATTCAGGAGTTCCACCTCCGGAGTCATATACATCTTTTTCATATCTTTAATGCGTTTAATCGTTATTATTAACTTAATAGTGTTTCGTATTACTTAACAACAACTTTCTTACCATTGTTGATGTATATACCCTTCATGGCGGGCTTCTCAGCCAGTTTGCGACCGTTCAGGTCATACCAACCTTCAGCCTTCAGGTCTGCGTCAATCTGATCAATTGCTGTCTCTTCACCATCAAAAGACATTACGAAATCCTTTGTAAGAATATACTCATCTAATTTTGCATAAACATCAGAAAGATCTATGTAAGCGCGAGTACCCTTCATTTTCGTACCTCCAGTAGAGGAATACAACATACTGCCTTTAAGATAAAGAGCATCAGTAGGTACAACTGTTTCTGGTGCGTATGTACCAACAAAGACAATGTTACTGCCATAACCGCTGCCGATACCAGTACCTTTATCCGCATAGGATTGCTGTGGTACGCCCGAAACTGCGGACATAGTAACTGACGTAAATGTACCATCTTCTACGGTCTGACTAGGTTTAACCAAGAAAGGAACATGAGCAGTTAACGTAGTTTTATTACCTGCTTTTGTGAAATTGAAAGTTACTCCAACAATCATCTCATCAGTATCCTCATTAAATGTGCAGCCATTTAAAACATAGGCCTCTACATCAGAGCCCCAAAAAGCTTTACGAGTAGCATTATTTATGTCAAATGGAAGTACCACAGAGTAAAATTTACCTGCCTCAAAAGAACGGATAAGTTTCACATCTTTACCAGAAAGAGCGAATGGTTCAAATGCCTCATTCTCGTCGATGGTGACATAGTCAACGACATTGATGGTAACAGAAGCAGTTGCCTCATCACAATCATAAGGAGTAGGATAAATAGCATAGCCACAATCTGTCAAAGAGAATGTATAAGATCCAGTTGCATCAGATGCTGCAGTAAAATAGATATACATCAAAGGACCTTCACCTGCTATAATAGGATTGGCGGAACCTGTAGCAAAACCTATCTGACCACCAGCAAATGCAGCAGTAACGGTTCCTGTATATCTTCCATCTACCTTATCAACAGTAGTCTCATCAAGCGTAACGCCCGAAGCACCAGACTGAGCCGTCAGTGTATATTTTGCACTGGCACGTGTTACCGTAGTAAGATCTGTCTTAAAGCAGACAGCCAACTTAAGGGTACCACCCTTAACTACATCGTAGGAAGCCTTTTCGAAGTAGATTTTGGTTTCAGCATTTGCTGCAGTAAAGCCTGCAAGCATTGCAATAAGTAAAAGTATCTTTTTCATTGTTTTTTCCTTTATCGTTATTAATGTTTTCTTCTCCAATAAGGGTGTGATTAGTCTGCCCAATCTTCTGCTTCAATAGGAGCTGCAACAAATTCGACTTCTGCCTTAACCGAAGAAGAAGCATTCATGATATTCAGAATTCCAGTTGCATCATCGAAACCTACGACATTATCACCAGAGACATCAGCACATACGAAAGGGAAATCACCTGGAGTTGACATATAGTTATAAAGACCCGTGATGTCATCAAAAGTTATGTCACCGCTCTTATCAAAGTCACCCAGCAGACCTACCTCGAACTTGTAGGTGTCGGCAGCAACTGCAGTTTCCGTTGCATCTTCAACGGTGTAAGCAATGCCGTTGAGGTCGTAAGCCGTTGTCTCATCCCAATATGTTCCACTATAGTCGGCGGGAACAGAAACGGGGATGTTGAGGATTGCGCCATCGTTGAAATTGTTAGCGTCAGTAGAATAAACCACAACGGTGTACTTTGTGCCATTCCCCAAGGTCTCTCCATCGCTGATGGCCACAGTATAACTACCTTCACCACCAGCTTCCTCTGTTGCATCACCAACTTCAGGAGTGCCAAGGGTCAAACCTGCGGGAACCACGAAACTGAACTGAGCGTCACGGATACCAGATTCACCGTTGGTTGCAAGATCAACGCTGATGGTACCGCTCTGACCAGGAAGTGCGATAACGTCCTCAGCAGTAATAGTCTGAGCCTGTGCGGAAGCCATGCCCAGCAGCGAAACTGCCAAAAGTAAAAGTTTTTTCATAGCTTTTTTATTTAATTAGTTATTAATTTGTTTTTCAAGTCTCTCATGGACATATATACACAATGATGGCATACTATGTCGAGTGCAAATATAGATACTTTTTGTGATGTGAGAAAGAAAAGTGAGAGTTTTTTTTATTTTTTTTGTGTTTTTTTTGTTTTTCGTGCGGATTTGATAGGTTTTTGCCCCTTTTTGGGGCGCAAAGACTACCAAAGGGCGACTTTTTTGGTACCACCTATTTCTAAAGAGATGGGAATACCCATAGCCCTAAACAGACGCGCGATGTTTGGTAAAGAAATACTCCCCCCTCTTTCTAAGCGCGAAATCTGAGACTTTTGTACGCCAACCCGCTCTCCGAGCTGCTGCTGGGTAAGATTAAGCGACAATCGGGCCTCCTTTATGGTTTCTCCAATATGGTAAGCCTGGAGTTCGTCTGCCAACTCTCGTTCATAGCGATCGCGCTCTGGCGTTCCTACCTCCCCGATATGACGATCCTTTATCTCGTCCAATGTATAAACCTTCATAGCCATAATTTATTATGGAGCAAAGTTAAGAATAGTTTCCATAATACGCAACCTTTTGGGACATTTATTTCTAAAATAATATAATTAATGTTCGCGCGTACAATATATATAATAATGAGAAAATGAGAAAATGAGAGAATGAGAAAATGAGAGAATGAGAGAATGAGAGAACGCCGAAGGGGTCGCGAGCGAACAGCGAGAACGAAGTGGCAATGAGAAAATGAGAAAATGAGAAAATGAGAGAATGAGAGAACGCCGAAGGGGTCGCGAGCGAACAGCGAGAACGAAGTGGCAATGAGAGAATGAGAGAATGAGAAAATGAGAGAATGAGAGAACGCCGAAGGGGTCGCGAGCGAACAGCGAGAACGAAGTGGCAATGAGATAATGAGATAATGAGAAAATGAGAAAATGAGAGAACGCCGAAGGGGCTGCGGCGATGCGGGAACTCACTCGCTTAAATCAGGCTCTTGCGGATGCCGCGGACGGCATAGAACATGTAGTAGTAGAGGGAGCGGAAGAAACTGATGTGCTCGACCTTGCGATAGACAATCCACTGCCAGGGTACGATGCGGAGTTTGCTGGAGGAGACGGAACGGTCGCGCACACGATAGAGGGCAAGCACCGTCTGGGTGCTGCGGGCGATGTACCCGCTCTTGAGGATGGAGAGCCAGAAGGCATAGTCCTCGTGGTGGATGTTCTTGAAATAGTACTTGCCCACCTTGCGCACATCGTAGATGCCCGTAAGGTTGCCGATGACATTGCCGTAGAGGAGTTGCTGATAGCTGGTTTTGCGGGGAGTGGAAACCACACGGGCGGAACGGCGTCCCTTGTCGTCAATCTTTTCGTAGTCGGAGAAGACCACCGCGGTACGGTTGTCACGGGAGAAGTAAGGTAGTTGCTGAGCCAGTTTCTCGCGGAGCCACATGTCGTCGCTGTCGAGGAACGCAATGAAGTCGCCCTTGGAACGCTCTACGCCATAGTTGCGGGGCGCAAAGGGCATGCCCACCTGGTTGTCGTTGATGAGGAGGCGTATGCGACTGTCCTGGCGCGCATAGGCGCGTACCACATCGCAGGAGCGGTCGGTGCTGCCGTCGTCCACGACGAGCAGTTCCCAATAGGGATAGGTCTGGCACATCACGGACTCGATGGCCTTACCCACATACTTTTCGGAATTGTACATGGGCATGACTACGGATACGAGATGGTGGCCGTGTTTGGTCATTTAATAGCGCTATTTCTACTATAGAAACGCAGAAAAGCACTTTTTATTATGTCGAAAGAAAAACTTTTTTGCGGCGTGCTCACTTTCCTGCCACTATGCCATGGCAGGAGGCCAACAGGCGAGTGAGATAGAAATAAAGATTGTATCGACAGGGGTGTCGGAAATAGAGACGCGTGTATGCCCATGCCAAGCGTGAGTATTTGGAGAGTGTCTTGGAGAAATTGAGACGATGGAGGCTCTGACTGCGCTGCCTCCAATAATAGACAGCATCGGAGGAGGTGAACCGCACCTGGGAGAGACGGTCGGAAATCTCGAACATGAGCAGGGAATCCTGCCCACTGGGGAAACGTTCATTGAAACGGCGGTCGCCAATGATGTCGCGGTGGATAAGTTTCATCCAGGGTACAGAGAATATTTTCTTAGGCAGAAGGTAGGACATCGTACCGAAGCCATGACAGCGTTCGTATTCGCCCGAGTAGGCATTGGGCTCGGTATGTCCATCGTCGTACAGGGACAGGGCATTGCTGGCCGAAACGACATCGGGACGCGCACCCTGCGCGAGTTGCTCAAGGTAGGTAGGCGAGACTTTGTCGTCGTCGTCAATGAAACAGATGTATTCTCCCCGTGCATTGTCGAGTCCCATATTACGCGAGGAACAGGCCGATGCCACTGGGGAATAGAGCAAACGACCATTGGCAGGCATGACCGACTGGAGGAAATCGTAGTAGGGCTCGCGCTCGCCGTTCAGGATGACAAGTATCTCAAATTCCTCCGGGGAAAGTGTCTGCCGTTTGAGAGACTCCAGACATTCCACGGTGTATGACTGGGGGCGATATGAGGGGATAATCACGGAGAGGAACATTTTTTAAATTGAAAATTGAAAATTGATAATTGAAAATTGAAAATTAACGGTTAAGTTGAAAGTTAAGATTGGACGAAGAGGCTGTTTTTTATGGCATCCAGCCATCCGTGGCCGAATTCTTGGTCGGGCTCGACGTAATTGCCTTCACCCCATTCGTTCCACGACTTTAATATGATCACCTGATGGTCGGGTTGCTTCTCCTTGACCATATCAATGGCATGGAGGAGGTGTTTCTGGAAGGCCTGTGGCGTGGCACCTACATAGATGCCGTCGTGCAGGGCCGCACGGGGACTTCTGTCCCAGTTGGGCATGACGGTTGGGAACACATTCTCCCACTGGTCTTCGGGGGCAAAGAAACCTTTTACGGTTCGCGCATAGTCGTAACGAGAGCCCACGGAGAGCCCAATCTTGCGCAATGCGGTTTTTACCATATCGCGATATTTTCCACGACTCAACATCTCACCCCGACGACGACCAAATGAGTTTACGGCATCGAAACCCATGTCAAGTACGGATTGGAACAGTTCTGCACTGCTTTCCAGATTGGGCATGGACATAGTGCGTGACCCGTCGGCATTGCGCCGGAATGACAATGTGGAATCACACATGGCCACGAAATATATGCCAGACAACCCATATTTCTCCGCAAGCGCACGCCAAGTGGACATCCATTCACCTACGCGAGTATGCGTCCACGGATTGTAGAGGAAGAATACGGGTTTCCCATCAATGGTGATATAGCGCGGGTCCTGGAATGCGGGCAAAAGGGTAAGGAAGTGCTGCGTATCGTCCTCCTCGCCTGGATAGGTCTGCTCCATGAGCGTAGAGTCGGGCTGGAGATTGGACTTGCGATTCCACCCTTTGTTGGTCCATGAATGGTTTGCCCAGCAGAGGCAGAAGGGGAAATCGGGTTTCCTGCTGGCAAGCACCTCATTAAAGGGGCGTTCCAACAATTGTTTTCCTCCAAACCAGTAGTGATAATAGCAAAAGCCCTCTACCCCAGCCTCGCGAGCCAGACGTGCCTGTGCTTCGCGCGTCTCGGGCAGACGCAAGTCATAGAAACCGAGGTCGGCAGGAATCTTTGGTTGCACATGACCGCGGAACAGTGGTTTCGCCCTAACGACATTTGTCCATTCTGTGAAACCGGATCCCCACCACTTGTCGTTTTCAGGGATGGGATGGTATTGGGGTAAATATAAGGCTATGATTCGGGGCATGATTGGGGGAGTTAGGGAGTTAGGGATTTAGAGATTTAGGGATTTGGTAGGTTCTTTGTTTGTATTCAGGCATGATGTTCTGGAGATGTGTGCGTATGGCATTTTCATTCTCCATAAGATAGGAGAAGGAGGACAGGAGGTCGCCAGAAAGGAAATGCTTGCAATTGACGACCAGCCGCTCATCGAGGCCCAAATCACGGGCTATACCACGCGACTTAATGGAATAGCCCAATGCCATAGCAGGCACACATTCGGAATAGGCCGAAATGACGGCATGAGTGCGGGCTCCGATGAACATACGACAATGGGAGATGACATAGCGTATCTGGCAATAATTGAGGGAGTCGATGTCGAGTATCTGGATTCGTGAGGGGGTGTGGAAGTACTCGCTGACAAGTCGAGCCATCTGGCGGTCGTCCTGATTTACTCCTCCCCTGTTCCATGTGACATGGGGGATGAGCAGAATACGAAACGATGTATTGTCCAGTATATGCCGTATAAGTCCAAGAAGTTCCTGACCGAACTTGCTGTCCAGGGTCATTCCTTCCATTATAAAACTACTGACGTTCAGGCCTATGACATTGTCGTCCTGGAAACAATCAGGCAGGGCGCAGGACTGAGGCTGAAGTACAAAGGCAGGGTCGGGAAGCAGGCAAAGGTTGTTTAGTCCCAAGGAGCGGAAGTATTCGTAGGTCAAAGATTCACGCGTATATATGAGCGAGAAGTTACGCAATGTCTCCAGTTTCTCCTGCGTCTGATTCTCCGGTCCCATGGAGCATCCCCACAGGACGGTTTTGATGCCTCGCCGATGCAACCAGTTATTGGTGTAGATGACCTGATTATTGCCATAGCAAAGCATGTCTCCTCCCGTGGATATAACGACATCGTCCTTCGATACCAAGCGTAAGAACGTGCGATAAGGGTAGAGATGTCGCCAAGCCATGGTCCTGTTCGTATGGAACAGACGATTGAGGGCACCCAGGAAACGGTCGCAGACATACGACTCAGTGCGGCAGGGTATGAGTTCCATAGACTCCGCTATGCCCAACCGTGTGTCAAGATCCACATCACGGCTATAGGCAACCAGATTGTCAGCGTGCCCGCCCAAGAGTATGGCAGAGCCCTTGGCTATGGCCTCACAACCGCGGTTGCCACCATCAAGATGTATGGGAAAATAATACTTCATTCGCTGTCAGTTTCTTCTTTATTCCACACAAAGATAAATCGCGAGAATGCGTACAGGGCTATGGCCGTCACATACACGACTGCCGTTGCGATGGTATAGTAACGGTAATAGAATATGCCAAATGTAGGAACTGTGCCCAGAGCGAACAACATCAGCACCTCAGCCACATCAAACTCCTTACGGTCGTAGCGGTAAATAACCAGGCAGCAGAGTATCGCAAAGAGAACGCTGATGAATATGCAGCCTATCACTCCCGTGTCCAACATCCATGAACCGATATGTGTGGCAAACACTCCGATGTGGAAACCCTCCTTTGCCGAACGCTCCTGCTTCGTATCAGTGTATTGGCTCTTAAATACGAAGTAAGAGATGACAGGGAACTCACGCTCTACATAGTATAGTTCGCGATTGTGGTTTTCGTAGAAATAACAGAAATTGGCATACGGCTGGCCTGCATACTCAAGTATGCTGCCACTGGCTCCCTCGTCCTCGTTCTCGAAACGAGAAGCCGAAACCGCAAAGAAATAGGTCAACGCCACCCCTATCACAGGCAGGCTGCCCACAAGGAAGAAATTGCGCACCCTCTTGGTAATGAAGTTCTGAAAGAAAGTCAAACAGAAAAAGAACATCAGTCCATAGTGAATGATTTCCGTGCGGTCGGCCATAAGCATGCCACGCAAGACAGGACTGACGGAAAAGGCCAGAAGGGGAACCGTAAGCCACAGGCTGCGCTGCTCCACACATGTATAATAAAAGAACAAAGGCAGAGCCAGCAATGTCATGAAACTCAGCAGATACATGAGTTGCACGGGCAACGGCATGGTCAACATCTTTGCATCGGCAGGTGAAATATCGCCTGAATAATGAGCCTCCTTCAAATACCTGAAATCCCCGTTCAGCAAATCGGTAATGGAGTCGCCCACGAGGTAGAACATGACGATGCCCTGAAGAACCACCAATGCAGTAAATGCATAAATCGTATAGCGATGGACATTCCCTATCGTCTCCAACCGCTCGGGGCGAATGAACGAGAAAGGCCATACGGTAAGTGTGATAAGACCGCAATAGAGAATGGTGGGGATGATTCCGAACTCCGGTTCCCACCCGTCGTACAAGACACCGCCCCCCTGGGCATTGAGAAAACCGCCCATGACCATCAGCACACAGCAGAGCGAGGTAATCGTGTATAGCAGCGACATATATGTAGCCACATCGAATGTCCTATGCTTCTGCCAGAAGTAATAGGTCAGGCCACCAAAATATATGAGCGGAATGAAGTGCATACACGAAGTTTACGGTTTTCGGATTGATTCGCTATGATTATTAAGCAGTTGCCTTACATGCAGGATATCTATCCATCCTACAGCAATAGCCCTCACCTGCTTATAGAAGATGTGGCGATAGGAGGGTATGAGGAAGTCTGCCATAGTGCCAGACACAAAGATTGTAATAATTGCCACGCAGGCAGCGCCATGAATGCCATAGCGAGGAATGAAGAAGAGGTTCAGCACAATGCAAGTCACACATCCAATGACATTTCGGATAGAGACGTATTTCTGAAGCCCCTCTATGATTATCAACTGACCAGAGGTTTGCGAAAGTGCGTCGCCCACTACCTTGAACGCCAAAATGGAGAGAACCGAGACCGCCCCTATGTAAGTGGAGCCGAATGTGTAATAAATCAAAGGATAGGAAACTATGCACGTAAGCACGGCGAGAAGGATACATAATGCCACCGTTACATTCATAAATACGCGCGATAACCTTTCGTAACGAGCCTTATCCTCCCGATGAATCCGTCTATGCACACAAAAAAAGCGTGTAGTCCAACTTATTACTTACTTGAGGCCTTCGACTGCCCAGAATGATATAATAAGCATAACTCACGCTCTTGGATTATACAAACTCCTGTCAAGGAGGCATATAACCATCAGCATGAGCGCCTACTGCTTATATCCATCATCCATGAAAGTGTCGAAGTTTCAAGTAAGGATAATCCGCGCGTAACGCTCTTTTCCGTATGTCATCTGATGTTGGGTCACGACACTTCGTGCATCAGAATCGCTGCAAATTTAGTAATTAATTCATAATTCACAAAAAATAATTCCCTGAATTTTCAATCACGGCAAATAAGAATACGTGCAAAAGAATACTTGCTTACGGCGATAGGAATAGTATTCTTACCCGCCTAAGAATACTATTCCTCTGCGTGTTTAGCCCCATTTTAAACCTTTCCAAAGGTTTTTTTGCGAAAAATAAAAACTTTCCAGGATTTATTTGTATATTTGTGCCGTCGGACATGAGACAACTACTATTCATCCTCCTGCTCGCCTGCCTCCTCCCCCTGTCTGCCCAACCGACGCGCGAGGGCAAGGCAATCTACATCCCCGAAGAACTGCGCGACAACGACTTCAACGACCCCGAATCGAAGTGGAGTTACAGCCGCATGGCAGAGACGCCCAATGTGGTGTGCTTCTGGGAGAAGGGGTTTGGCAACGACCTGTCGAAAGCACCCGACCTCGACGGGCACAAGATGACCGTGGATTTGGGCAACCTGCTTTCGCGACTGGAATACTTCTATCAGGTGTACCGCGACATGATGCGCTTCACGCTGGCGGGGAGCAAGGCGGAGCGGTACAAGATGATGGTGATGCTGAACTACTCGCTGGAGGGCACGGCCTACGGCGGGTCGTACGACGACGAGATTGGTGCGCTGTGGATAGCACCGAACCGCGTGCAGGACCGCCGACTGAACTGCATCGCCCACGAACTGGGGCACTCGTTCCAGATACAGGTGGCGTGCGACGGGGAGGGCAAGGGCATCGGTGGCGGATTCTACGAGATGGCAAGCCAGTGGATGCTGTGGAACGTGAACCCTGAGTGGCCGACGGACGAAAACTACCACTGGAAGGCGTTCATCAAGGATGCCAACCTGCAGTTCCTGGCCGCGGAGAACATCTACCGCTCGCCCTATATGCTGGAATACTGGAGCATGAAGCACGGACTCGGCGTCATTGCCGACCTGTTCCGCGCAGGAGACCACGGCGAAGACCCTGCGGCCACGTACATGCGCCTGTTCCACCTCTCGACGGAGGACTTTGCGCGCGAGGCGGTGGATTGCTACTCGCGACTGCTGACTTTCGACTTCCCTGGCAAGCACTCGATGAATAAGCGCTATGCAGGCGAGTTCCTCAACGACAAACCTTTGCAGACCTTCGGGGCAAACGTCATGGAAATTCAAAGTTCAAAATTCAAAATTCAAAAAGGAGGCAGGCTTAAAGTGAAGTTCACGGGCAACAAGGAGAAGGGCTATGCCTATCGGCTCGTGGCGGTAAACAATGAGGCGGAGGCCACATACGGTGACATCTGCACCCAGACAAAGGGCACCGCCACCCTCGACCTGCCCGCCGATGCCCGGCACATATACCTCGTCGTCACGGGTTATCCGCTGGATGGGTACAAGCCCTACACATTCAACCCATACCACCGAAACAGCAAAGCCGAGACACCTGTCACCTACGAATATTCCTTAAAAATTGAAAAATGAAGATTGAAGATTGAAATAGTGAGAGGTGAGAAGTGAGAAGTGAGAAGAGGATACGTTTTCCTCTTGGGAATTATTCAGGGAGTCTAATACATTTCTCTTCTCACTTCTCACTTCTCACCACTCACTTCTCACCTTGCCTCTTGCCCCTTGCCCCTACATTATTAAATAAAAAAAAGACACTAAAAGCAGAAAACAATGAAACGCATAATCTTCCTCATTTTCTCATTTTCTCATTTTCTCATTTTTCAATTGGCCTTAGCGCAGCAATCCTTATTCTCCCCCAACGGACAACTGGAGGCAAGGCTCCACGACGGCGGCGACCGATTGCAACTATGCGTGAGCGACCAAGGGAAGCTGCTGACCGAGGTTCACTTGGGCATCGTGGTCGAGGTGAACGGGCGGCAAGTGGCCTCGCAGGTCATCAAGGGGAAGGCCAAGGTACTCCACTTCGACGAGCACATCACCGCACCCAACTACAGGCAGGCGGAGTTCCGCGCAGAGTGGAATCAACTCACCGTCCGCCTCAACGATGGCATGGCACTGGAGTTCCGTGTCTTTGACGACGGCGTGGCCTATCGCTTCGCCAACCCCAAGGCATCGTGGCGCGTGAAGGAGGAAGTGGCAGAATTTAACTTCGTGGGCGACCCCATTTGCTATCTCGCCCACTCCACCAACCCTAAAAAGCCCGAAGCGATGGCTTTCCAAGCCACCTATGACCAGATACCCTTGTCCCAACAGGACGACCAACTGGCATTTCTGCCTGCCACATTGGATATCGACGGCACTAAGGTGACCCTGATGGAGAGCGACGGTGAGGGCTATCCCGGTATGTTTGTCAAGAAAGGCGGAAGGGGACTTATCTCCCACTTTGCCAAATACCCCAAGACCTTCGACTACTACCCATGGCGCAAGCAGAAATATGTGACCGCCTGTGAGGACTACATCGCACAGGGCATAGCCCACACCCCCTGGCGCATCATTGCCATTGCCCACGATGACAAGAATATGCCCACAAGCAATCTTGTGTATGCCCTCGCAGCCCCCTCTCGCATCGAGGACACCTCGTGGATTAGGCCAGGCAAGGTGGCATGGGACTGGTGGAACGACTGGGCCATCTCGGGCGTGCCCTTTCAGGCAGGCATCAACAACGAGACCTATAAATACTACATCGACTTTGCCGCACGCTATGGATTGGAGTATGTCATCCTGGACGAAGGGTGGTACAACCCCAAGTCGGGCGACATGCTGACCACGATACCCGAGATAGACCTGCCCATGCTGGTGGAATATGCCCGCGAACGCAATGTGCGACTCATCCTGTGGACGGTGTTCAATGTCCTCGACGACCAGTTGGAACAGGCTTGTCAGCAATATGCGGACATGGGCATCGCAGGCTTTAAGGTCGATTTCCTCGACCGCAACGACCAAGAGGCTGTACAGATGACCTACCGCATTGCCAAGGCGTGTGCCCACCACCGTCTGGTGCTTGACTATCACGGCATCTATGCCCCAACGGGCATCCAGCGCACTTGGCCCAATGTCATCAACTTTGAGGCCGTATTCGGCATGGAGGAGGTGAAATGGACGAAACACGACGAGAAGGACATGCCCAGATACGATGTCACCTTCCCCTTCATACGCGGTCAGGCAGGCTTCGTCGATTTCACACCTGGCGGCATGCGCAATGCCACACGCTCCGATTTCCAACCCATCTATAACAATCCGCTCACAATGGGCACACGCTGCCACCAGTTGGCACACTACATCGTACATGAGTCGCCGCTGACCATGCTTGCCGACAACCCAACCATCTACGAGCGGGAAGAGGAGTGTACACGCTTCATCGCCTCTCTGCCCTCCGCGTATCAGACGCTGAGCGTGCTCGATGGACAAATGGGCGAATACATCGTAGTCCTGCGCACTGACAAGCAAGGCAACTACTACATCGGAGGTGAGACCAATTGGGACGGGCGCACCCTCGACATTCCCCTCTCCTTCCTACCAGAAGGGAAAACCTTTGAGGCACAAATCTTCTCCGACGGACCAAACGCCAACCATGTGGCTACGGACTATCGTACTGAAAAACGAACCATAAGCAAGCACGACACCCTGCACCTCATCCTTGCCTCGGGTGGCGGATTTGCCCTAAAAATAAAGCCCACTATTTGACCATTTAACCATTTACCATTTTTCAATTTTCAATAATGAAGGAGCAAGGAGCAAGGGGCAAGTGAAAAAATGGAAAATGAATTCCTCCCCTACAGGGGAGGTTAGGAGGGGTCATTCAGGGGAGGCAGGGAGGAGTTACTTTCAACTTTCAATTTTCAACTTTCAATTTTCAACTTTTTATAGTGAAACGCATAGCAATACTTCTCATTTTCAATTTTCAATTTTCAATTTTCAACTTTCAATTGGCCTTAGCGCAGCAATCCGTGCGCTCCGCCCAACGCCCCTGGGAGCAGGAGTTTCCAAAGCGGGAACTGAGGGCGGTGTGGGTGACCACGCTAAGCGGATTGGATTGGCCTCGCACGAAAGCCACTTCCGCCGCAGGCATTGAACAGCAGAAAAGAGAATTGTGCCAGTTGCTGGATCAACTGCAGGTAGCAAACATCAACACCATACTCCTACAGACACGCATTCGTGGGTCGGTCATCTATCCCTCCGACATCGAACCATGGGATGCCTGTCTGACTGGGCAATACGACCGCAATCCAGGCTATGACCCGCTCCAGTTTGCCATCGAAGAAACCCACCGCAGAGGGATGCAGTTGCACGCTTGGGTGGTCACAATCCCTGCCTTCAAGGTGGAGGTGGCGAAAAAGATGGGACGCCGCTCGCTCCTACAAACCCACCCCGAACTTCTTCACAAGCACGATGGGCAATACTACCTCGACCCAGGACTGCCAGGCACAGCAGACTATCTTTCACGCATTGTGCGCGAAATCGCAAGTCGCTACGATGTGGACGGCATTCATTTCGACTATATCCGCTACCCTGAAAATGCCGCAAAATATCCCGATGCAAAGACCTTCCAAACCTACGGCAAGGGCAAGCAAAAAGCCCAGTGGCGCAGAGACAATGTGACCACCATCGTGCGTCGACTCTACCGCGAGGTGAAGCAACTGAAACCGTGGGTGGTAATGTCGTCAAGCCCCGTAGGAAAGTATCGCGACACACGCCGCTACTCATCGAAAGGATGGAACTGCTTCGAAACCGTACACCAGGATGCTCAAGGATGGTTGCGCGAGGGTATTCAGGACGTGCTGTTCCCCATGATGTACTTCACAGGCAACCACTTCTACCCCTTTGCGCTTGACTGGCAGGAGGGCAGTTACGGCCGTCTGGTGGCACCTGGTCTGGGTATCTATTTCCTGCACCCCAACGAAAAAGATTGGGACCTCAGCGTGATTACCCGCGAAATGTGCTACCTTCGTCAGCACGGACTGGCAGGACAGGCGTACTTCCGCAGTAAGTTCCTGACCGAAAACACAAAGGGGCTCTACGATTTCATGCGCCTTTCTTTCTACCCCTACCCTGCACTGCCTCCGTGCTATACGTGGGCTGACCAGATTGCGCCCACGGCACCTGGCAACCTGTACATCGATGCGGACGAACTGCGCTGGACGCCCTCGACGGACAACCTGACGGGCGGAGTACGATACAATGTGTATGGGAACTTCGGCCCCGTGAACACAAGCCGCCCAGAACATCTGCTTGCCACAGGACTAAGCGAACCGCACTTTACTATCGACAAGGCGTATGTCGAGCAATACGGATTGCAACTGGCGGTTACGGCGATGGACCGCTGTGGCAACGAAAGCGCTCCCACCCTGCTGACCCCGATGCGTGAGGGCGTGAAAGAGGAAAAATCATGGACCGCCGACCTCTGGGAATCCCTCGACTTTAATGGCTCTCAGGACTCCGATGGCCTTAAAGCCCTTTCGCCCTATATGCCACATGACGGCAAGACTCTCACCATTCCCTACATCGACACTGCAGAATACTATCTCATCACAGACCTGCCTGGACATTTCATCACCTCGGGACCCTATCGCTGCCACATCGACATTTCGCGTCTGAAACCCGGAATCTACACCATTCGCACGCTGCAGAAACGAGGGATATCACGCAGAATCGGAGACTTCAAGGTCGAATTTAGGCCATGAACAAGTACAATTCGCAATTCACAATTCGTAATTCATATTTTTTTTGTACCTTTGTACGCCCAAGGCACAAAGAAACGTAAAACAGAATAACCGACAAATAAGAATATGGCTAAAGAACTGGACTTCCTCACAAAACGCAGTGAGGACTATTCAAAATGGTACAATGAACTGGTGGTAAAGGCCGACCTGGCCGAACAATCGGACGTGCGTGGCTGTATGGTCATCAAGCCCTACGGCTATGCCATTTGGGAGCGCATGCAGCGACTCCTGGACGACCGCTTCAAGGCAACGGGCGTACAGAATGCCTACTTCCCCCTGCTCATCCCCAAGTCGTTCCTCTCGAAGGAGGCGGAACACGTGGAGGGCTTCGCCAAAGAGTGTGCCGTGGTGACCCACTACCGCCTGAAGACCAACGACACACACGACGGCGTGGTGGTTGACCCCGCAGCCAAGTTGGAAGAGGAACTCATCATCCGCCCCACCTCGGAGACCATCATCTGGAACACTTATAAGAACTGGATTCACTCCTACCGAGACCTGCCTCTGCTCATCAACCAGTGGTGCAACGTGATGCGTTGGGAAATGCGCACCCGCCTGTTCCTGCGCACCAGCGAATTCCTTTGGCAAGAGGGGCACACAGCTCACGCCACACGCGAGGAGGCCGAGGAGCGCACGCGCCAGATGATTGGTGTCTATGCCGACTTTGCCGAGAAGGAGATGGCACTGCCCGTCATCCAAGGCGTGAAGAGCGAGACCGAGCGCTTCGCTGGAGCACTCGACACCTATACCATCGAGGCTATGATGCAGGACGGCAAAGCCCTACAGTCGGGCACCAGCCACTTCCTGGGTCAGAACTTCGGCAAGGCATTCGATGTGCAGTTCCTCAACAAGGAGAACAAGCCCGAATACGCCTGGGCCACGTCGTGGGGAGTCAGCACCCGTCTGATGGGTGCCCTCATCATGACCCACTCCGACGACAACGGACTGGTACTGCCTCCGCGCCTCGCCCCCACGCAGGTGGTCATCATCCCCATCGGCGGAAAGCCCGAACAGATGGCAGCCGTGGATGCTGCCGTAGCCCCTATCCTGGACGAACTGAAGAAGAAGGGCATCAGCGTCAAGTACGACAATGCCGAAAACCGTCGTCCAGGCTTCAAGTTCGCCGACTACGAATTGAGGGGTGTGCCCGTGCGCCTCGTACTGGGTGCCCGCGATTTGGAGAACGGCACTGTGGAAGTGATGCGCCGCGACACTCTGGAGAAGGAAACTCGCGCTTTGGCAGGCATCGCCGACTATGTGGAAACCCTGCTCGACGACATACAGCAGAACATATTCCAGAAGGCCAAGGCCTACCGCGATGCCCACATCTACGAGTGCGACGACTACGAAGAATTCAAGTCTCGCGTGAAGGACGGCGGCTTCTTCCTTTGCCACTGGGACGGTACAGCCGAGACGGAGGCAAAGATAAAGGAAGACACACAGGCCACCATCCGCTGCGTGCCCTTCGGCTTCGAGCAGACCCCTGGAGTGGACATGGTCAGTGGCAAGCCCTCAAAGTGCCGCGTCCTCATTGCAAGAGCATACTAAATAGGATAAGATGGCTCCGTCACATTGGCGATGGATTACAACATTGTTTGCCGCTGAAGGCATCCCTTCGGCCATCGTTACTTATGTGGCCATACTGATGTTCCTGCAAACCGACGTACAGCCCGCAATGGCCACTTGCTACTGCGGGCTCTTGTTTTTGCCCTGGGTGCTGAAGTCCTTCATGCGCAACTATGTGCGCCGTCTGGGGGTGTTCCGTCGCCAGTTGCAATGGCTTGAACTTGGCATCGTGGCCCTGCTCATGTTGCTGGCCTTCAGTTTTCAACTTTCAACGTTGCCACTTCGTTCTCGCTGTTCGCTCGCGACCCCTTCGGCGTTCAATTTTCAATTTTCAATTTTCAACGTTCAACGTTCAATTTTCAATTCTCAATTCTCAATTTTCATAGCCCTCTTCCTGCTCTCGCTATTGACGGCCTGGCACGAGTTGGCGGCACGGATGTACTACGAGCGCATGCTTTGGCCACGGCTGCAACGCTACTACAACCGCACGAAGATGTTGGCATCGCAGTCTGCCGTAGTGCTGACCTATGGGTTTTGCATCATGCTCGTGGGAGGACTGCAAGTGCTCTATCGCCGCATCCCTCGCTCATGGAATGAGACCTGCTATCTGGTGGCGGGCATCTTTCTGTTCTTCGCACTCGTTCATCTGTTCACACTTCGTCGCCCACCCGTCAGCGACAAGCCTCAAAAGGGTTCGCCCATCGATGCCGTTCGCGAAGAGATGCGCTTCATCGACCGCATCCGCCACCAAGAGGGTTGGCAACTATGTGTGGCAAGTCTCTTCCTGCTTCTGCTGCCCCAGGCACTGATGTTCTACAGCCGCGTGTTGTTCCTCCTGGCGCCCCAATCGTCGGGCGGATTAGGCAGGTCGCTCATCGACGTGGGCTTTGCCCAAGGTACGGTGGGCGTTATCGGCTTTTCCATAGGACTGCTGTCGGGGCGTCGGTTGCTCATCGCTCCCAGTTCCAGAATAACCCGAAAGAACATCATGCTGCGCCGACCTGGCTTCTGGTGGTTTGCCATACCCCTGGGACTATCCCCGATGCTTTACCTGCTTATGACCTTCGAGCCACCGCGCTCGCTGCTGATGCTTTCCTTCATGACCTTCCTGGCACAATTCATGTTTGGCTTCGGCATCAACGCCGTAGTACATTTGGTGCGCCAAATTAGCGGCGACCGCTATCGCAACACCGTCAATGTGCTCTACATTCCCCTCGTCGCCTTTGTCATGCTTCCTCCTATTGCTGTCAGCGGCTGGCTCGTCATGCAACTGGGCTTCCGCCATTTCTTCCTTCTCGATGCCCTTACTGCCCCTGTCGCATGGGCTTTCCTCTATCAAAAAGTGGAAATGTTGGCTGATTAGTCGAAAAAAAACACGTTCCAGCCAGAAAAGTCCGGAAATATGCTTGGCTTCACTCTTTTTTTACTAAATTTGTGAGGAAAGAAAGCGAAAAATCAATCTATAATTAACCTTAAACACAATCTATGGTATGAAAACTACCCATTTGAAAAGTCTGCTCATCGCAGCATTCTGCCTGTTGGGCTTCGGCCAGGCTCAGGCACAGTATTCAAAGACTGTAGAACAGAAAGAAGGCAAGTTCTTCAAGGAAGTACTGGCCGATTTCAACCTCACCGAGGTAGCTACGACATTGGGAACCGATTTCGAGACGCTCGCAGAGGACTTCAACAAGTGGCAAGAGGCCAGCGAGGAGAACCCCTGGACGGGCGACAACCTGCTCTTCCTCGTTGACCCCGTTGACGGTGAGGTGGACACCTACACCTGCGACGGCAATGGTTTCTACATGAAGAAGAGCGGTGCCCTGAGCGCATGGGGTGCCGATGAAGGCAAAGAAGGCGTCTGGTACGCCTATGCCGAAGCACTGGAAGACGACAATCTGTTCCGCTTCCACATCGGCATGTCCAATGTACTGCCCGATGGCATATCTCCTCTGGCAGCCGGAGACGTCGCCACCTGCAACATTGTGCTGAAGTACAACAGCAAGCAAGCCACCTTCGCCCTGACGCTGAACGTAGTCTCGGCTCCCGAGATACCCACCCCCACCACCATCGTGGAGAGCGAACTGAACATTGTAGGCACAAAGCAAATCACCGTGGAACAATTCCCACGCACAAGTTGGGACAGCGACCCCATCACCGTCACCCTCGACGACGTACTTGAGAAACTGGATGCCGACGGTGAAGCATTGGCCGACAACCTCGAGACCCTCCTCTACTGCACAGAATACAACAATGCCGAGACCGTAGCCGATGGCCAAGGCTTGAAGAAAGCCGAACTCAGCAACACCTCCACCGCAGGAGCCCCAGGATTCTGGTTGGCAGCCATCATGGACGAGGGAGGCGACTACACAGGCGAGTGCTCCTCTGTAGACTATAGTGGCGGAGTGGACCGCAAGTTCTTCATCGAGTCGTTTGCCTTCAATGCCGAAACCAACGCACTCACCTGCCGTCTCGGCCAAGAGCCCAGCGCACTGACAAAGGACGATGCATTCTTCGTCAACATCTACATCATCTATGGCAACAAAGCCTATCGCGTACGCTACGACCTCAAGCTCAAGGAACGCGAGGCAGGCAAGGGCATGGATGCCTACGAAAAGAAGGGAGAAACCTCCATCACCGTAGAACAGGTCATCAACACAAGCTACGCAGCCACGGCCATCATGCCCGACCTCGACGCAATAGCCGAAACCCTCGAGTGCGACGCTGCCGACCTCAGCATGAAAGCCCTCGATGCCTCCAACAACTTCGCCAGCGGCTCCGCCAACAACGATGGCTACTGGTTCAACACCGACGGCATCGTCACCGCATGGGGTTCAGGAGCCTTCTTCATCGAACCTACCAACAGCGCAGGCGACTTTACCTCCCTGAACGTAGGACAGCACGAAAACAACATACTGAAGATAGGTGACCAAGCCACTGCCAGCCTCTATTTCATGTACAGCGAAGAACCCGGCTCAGGTTACTTCGAGTATAAGGTTACTCTGAAAGTTGTTGCCGAAGTATTGCCCGAGAACGCATTCGAGAGCGTGGCATCCCGCACCTTCTCCGCACAGACCTTGGTTACCTCGGGCAATGACTATTCCTGCACACAGGAAAAGCAAATCGAACTGTCAGAGTTAGAATCGCTGATTGGCACATCCTCCCCCACACTCTACGGCTGGGCTATGGACGAAAACATCATTGAAGGTGCCAACGGTGAATACAGCAAAGCATGGAGTTGCGACCCGAAGCCAGGATTCTGGCTCACCGACGAAGGACGTGTGAGCACCTGGGGCGACAGCAACACCCACGTAGGCATCAGCTACCTATCCGACGGCACATTCCGTTTCTTCCAGAAGCCTAACACCCACACCGTGGGCGATGTCTTCAAGTGCCAGCTCTTCCTCGTCAACGAAGATACAGGCGACATGGTGACCTGCAACATGAAACTGACCTTCGTCGAAGAGATTGGCGACGACGACGACGATGCCACCATCGTAGGCGAAGCCTACAACGTACTCATCCCGATGGACACGGAAATCTCCGTACCCTTCAACCTCAACCTTGCCGCTGAGGCACTCGAGGTCAGCATTGACGACCTGATGGAAGCCCCCTGCCTGCGCGGAGGAACAAACGGAGAGTTCGGCTCACTGGTGACCCTCACCGACGGTATCAGCTACAACAGCGAAACCTTTGAGTACGACCCCACAGGCGACATCTACCTCGTCTTCGACCTGAACGGCGATGACGTGGAAGTAACCATCATGGCCTTTGAGGTAGAGGAAGACTTCAGTAAGGACATCGACTTCTGCATCGAGGTCGGCGGCAAGCGCTTCATCTACCACGCCAAACTCGTATCCCTCCAGGCATACACCACCGACATCGCCCCCCTCAGCGTTGAAGCCCCGGCAACGGCGCGCGCAATCTACGACCTCTCTGGTCGTCAGGTTCTGTCGACCCAGAGGGGTGTGCGCATCCAAAACGGGAAAAAGGTCGTGAAATAAAACCTTCGACACAAATAAGAAGAAAGCCTTGAGCATTTGCCCAAGGCTTTCTTCTTTACTACACTGGATCCACGTCGCAGTACACCTGCGCCGAGCGGTAGGGAGGCTGGGAGAGCAGGTGCGCCTGTATCTGGCGCAGGCGCAGGCGTGCCTCGGCCATGGAGGCGCGCACCTCGACCTTGAGGAGCAAGCGGCGGATGTAGAGCGACTGGACACGACCGACGGCGGGGGTGTCTGGCCCCAGGACGCGCGCTCCGAACACCTGACGCAGTAGGGCGGCAAGCTCGAGCGACAGGCGGTCGGCGACAAGGGCATCGCGATGTTTGACGACGATGCCGAACAAACGGGTGAAGGGGGGATAGTGGAAGGCCTGGCGCTCCGACATCTGGTCGCGGTAGAGGGAAGGGAAGTCGTTGTTGACGACTTGCTGCACCACACTGTGCTGGGGGGATTTGGTCTGCAGGATGACGAGCCCCTGGTGCTGGCGGCGACCTGCCCTGCCCGCCACCTGGGAGAGCAGTTGGAAGGCGCGCTCGTGGCTGCGAAAGTCGGGCTGGTTGAGCATGGTGTCGGCATTGAGGATACCCACGACGCTGACGCGCTCGAAGTCAAGTCCCTTGGTGACCATCTGCGTGCCGACGAGGATGTCGGTGTGGCCGTGCTGAAAGTCGCTGAGCAACTGTTCGTATGCCTGGCGGCTGCGTGTGGTGTCGAGATCCATGCGCGCGACGCGCGACTGCGGGAAGATGCGCTGTATCTCGTCCTCTATGCGTTCGGTGCCGTAGCCGAGCGACCGCAGGTCGTGGCTCTCGCAATTGGGGCAGCGCGGGGGCAAAGGGTAGGTGGCTTCCACAAGCATAGGACTGATTGTCTGTGCGATTATCGTCGGAACGAATACCAACAATTCCACGAAGCGGATGGCCGCAGAATAAATGCCCAAATGACTTTGGTCTATCATCTTGCCTACCATCATCTGGTCGATACGGTTATATACGATGAAAGCCGTGCTTGACAAGAGCAAAGGGAATGACTGCCGGAGCAAATAGGCGGCTAACGACCTGTCGAACCGCCACTTTGTGACAGAGTCTATCTTGCGCACGTAGGAAGTCGTGTATCCCACGGCTAACAAGAGAGAGTCGATAAGCAGTGAACAGATAAACCAAACAAGAGGAAGTCGGAGCAATACGAATGCGACCTTGATGGCTATGCCTATGAGCGTGCGCGAGATTTCGGTCTTTACCACATATTCGTTCCACACAATGGAAGTGAAATGGTTTCGCGATACCCAAGTGGTGTTCAGTATGACCGAGAAGGCATAAATCATGATGTAGCATCGGATGCGTGTGTCGCTCTCGAACAATAGAACCACGAGGAGGATGGCAAGAATGGTGAGACAAGCAAAGAACAACTTCAGCGCAAAAGTTGTGCCCAGTATCTTGTCGCGCATTTCCGGGCGCTTCGACTCCTCACGAATCTGTATGTAGTCCAATCCGAAATTAGCAAAGACCTGAAAGATGGCCACGAAACTGACCACGTAGTTCATAATGCCATACTGCTCCTTACCGAGGTATCGCGCCACAATAATGCTAAGGACAAGAAAGCCCGTTAAACTGACCATCTTGCCACTTATTGCCCAGGCGATATTCTTCAGGGCCTTTTTCTTTTTCTCCGAAATATGAGGTCGCTTCACTCAGTGGGAGTTATGGATTTGTTATGCATTATATAGGCCGATGTGATTATAGTGACCAACATCATCATGCCGATGACAAAGAGCATCCGTTTGGGGCCAGCTGGCTTAATGGGGACAATCGGGCTGACCAATGTGGTAAAGGCAGGGGTCTTCTCCTGTAATCTCACTCTTGTGCTTTGCACTTGTGTCTCCATTGCCGTGAGGGAAGTCTGCTTGAGCGAAAGGTCGTTCTCTAATTTGTCACGCTCACTTTGGAAACTCTGCAGGATGATGTTCTGGTGGGCATCGCAGTAGCGAGCATAAGCCCTCATGGCAACATTGTATTCCTGTTCCGCCTTGTCACGCATTTCCTCGTAATGCGCCAAATCCTCCTTAGCCTTGCTTGTGCGGTAACGGATGATGAAATCCTGCAGACGCGCCATCACACTATCTGCCATCGTAGCACAGATGAGCGGGTCTTGGTCGATGACACTGATTGTAATGACACTGGTTTTCTTGTCCACGGCGCAACCGATATTCTCAAGAACAGTCTTCATCAGTTTATAGTCCTTTTTGTTCATGCGGAACGGATCGATGTCACCTGCACCTTTTCCGCGAGGCACATCATCCTCTTCCTCAAACCACCCTTTTACCTTCCGCATCATCCAGTGAAAAGGCTCGGTCAGAGGGTTCTTCTTTTGGTGGTCTCGCATGTAGGTATAGTAATCGGTAGTAAGGTCACCATCCTTGGTGGTAACCTGTACGCCATAAAGTCCTACGACAAATGCAGGGCTCTCGAACAGTTCGGGATACAATTCGGGATAAATGGCATCCTGACCGCTGATGCCACCTATATTGAAGCCAAACGAGGATGCAAGGGAGGAGAGTCCGCCCCCATCTTCCCCACTCATCTCGGGAGCCAGTTTCACCTCACTGGCATAGTAGCGAGGTTGAGGAAGTATCCAGATGCACGAGAGAATGAACGTGCAAATCCACACCTTATAGAAACGTTTCCGCTCAGCCCAAAGGGTCTGGGACACCTTACTGAGGTCTATTATCTTTTGGTTGTCGTTATTCTTTTCCATGCTCCTATTTCTTCAAAATACTAATCAGTGCCACAATCACACTTGCCAACGAGGCACCACCCGTGCTGATTGCTGCAATTTCTGCCGTGCTCATGCGGTTCCTCTGCTGTTTCGTCGGGATTACGATTTCGCAACCTGGCTGAATGTCGCGGCTGGAACGGCGATTGATTTTTTCTGCCGAGCCATTCATGTAGATGGCGTATGCCCCTTTCTTATGGGCACGGTTGCCATAGCCACCGGCACGCTTGATGTAGTGCGACAGTTTCTTTCCTTTCATATAGCCCATGGAAACGGGATATACTACTTCCCCGCTGACCTTTACGGTATTGGAGAACTGCGGAATAACCAGCAAGTCGCCCTCGCGCAGCACGATGTCGACTGCACTGCCGGGATTGTTGATGGCCTCCTCGAGATTGATGCTCATGGGATAGGTGTCGCCCATGTCCAACTTCAGCGACATCAGGGAGTCGGCTTGCGCCATGTCATACTGTTTCTCACTTTGCATGGCCTCCTCGTACATCTGTATCTGTGCGGCACGCAGGGAGTTTTCGCGCTGTAAGCGTTCCTCTTCAGTCATGAGGCGAGTCAGACGGGCACCCTTGGCATAACCTACGGACGAAAGTCCGCCAGCAGCCTTAACCAAATCGCTGAGGCGGAAATTCTTTGTGCTCAAGGCATAATCGCCCTCGAAATTGATGCAGCCCTCCACCCTTACGGTTTGCTGTTCGGTATAGGCAGGACTCTTGCGCACCACTACAATGTCGAAAGGCTTCAGGGTAAAGTCGGCATCGCCCGAGCGGAAGCCGTCGTTCAACGACATACTGAACACCTCAGAAACCTTTTCCGTGGCCTCCTTGGCATTGACATCCTGTAGGCGACGATATACATCGACCTTGGCCATAGAGGCGGCTGGGGTCAAGCCTCCCGCCATCAATATGAGGTCTTCAACGCCAGTGTTTTCGGCATACAAGTATTCGCCCGGGAACAACACCTCACCGCTTATGGTCAGGGTCTGCTCGCCCTTCATGTCTATAGTGCTGGGGATGAACAACACATCGCCCTTGCGAAGTGGAATGTCTGCCACGGTTCCGTTAAGGATGCCTTCTACATCCACCGAAACCATCTCCAACGAGAGGTCGTCCTTCTCACGATGCATGACGGCACGGCTCTGGAAAGCATCCTCGCGCAAGCCCTCAGCCACCTTCAACAAGCCCTTGACGCTCTGTATCTCGCCTCCAAGTTCAAACTGCCCGGGATGCATCACGGCACCGCGCACCTCCACCATGTTGCTGAAGCGCGGAATCACGGAATCCACGAATATCGAGTCGCCGTCCATGAGTGTGAAGCCAGACATCTGGAACTCGTCCACCGTGTGCATGCTGTATTCGTTGCCAGCCTTTCGCGTCAGGCGTACATTCTTGGTATAGGCATCGCCCGTGAAACCACCGGCATCCTTCAATACCTGCAACACACTTTCCGTGCGCTTCATCTCGTAGAACATGGGGCGCTTGACCTTACCACGCACATTCACCAGGCACTCGTAGGGGTCAACGGAGATGACATCATTGTCTTGCAGTCGCACGTCGCCCTTCACATTGCCGTTCAGCAAATAGTCATAGACGTCGATGGTCGCAATCTGTCTGCCACTGCGATAGACCTTGATGTTACGCAGCGTACCGATGTCGCTGATGCCTCCAGCCGCATACAGGGCATTAAAGGCCGACGAGAGTCCGCTCAAGGTGTAGGTGCCAGGCATCTTTACCTCACCAATCACCTGCACCTGTATCGAGCGTGTCTCGCCCAGTGCCAGATTGATTTGGCACCCCGAATAGTATCGTCCCAGACGACTGCGAACCGTGGATGTGGCCTGGCTGACACTCAGCCCACCCAATTTGATGGGTCCCACTCCCTCTATGACGATATATCCATCGGGCGAAATTGTTCCTTCGAAAGTCTGCTGACTGGCACCCCACACATCAATGGCCACAAGGTCGCCCGCACCCAATCGATAGTTGGCAGGCGTAGCCATGTTTTGGCTGGGTTCGAAGGTCAGGTATTCGTTGTTGAAGATATTACGACCAAAGACGGCATTCTCGTCCGTCTTGTCTGCAAACATATTCTGATAATATACGAGCGAGTCTATGTCCATGAAGCCAATCTCGTCGTTCAAGGCTCCCAGTTGGTCTGACCTCGTCATATAGCGTGCCTCGTCGCGTTCACGCTGCGAGCGCACCATATAATTGTTTTTCTGCCGATACTGGTCTTCAGCCTTTTCCTTATTGGTGCGCATACGGCTTCCCGTCTTGTTCTTGGACTTTCCGGTGAGGTCCACAGCCCCCATCTGGTTTTGCTCAGTCTCTACCTTTTTGCGGATGCGACGCAACTGTTCAGGGGTCACGCCCTTCTTCAGCAGTTTCTGCACGATGGACTCCTGATTGCTTCCGTTGGCCTGCTCCTTCTGTACGAACTGTATCACCTGGTCGTCCGACATCGACTGAGCCTGGGCAACAGCACCCAGTTGAACGTGAACAGTGAATAGCGAAAGGTTACCCACACCCCAAAGCATGGTCCACATCAAGAATAATCTCTTTAACTTCATATCAAGCTGTCAAATTGTAAATCTTAAAACTGAAAAATGACTATATTTTCTTTCCGTGCCCAATCAATCGCACCGTGGTGAGTATGATTTTCAGGTCGAGCCAGAGGTTGCGTTTCTGCAAGTACTCCAGATCCATCTGCAGACGGATGAGCATTTTCTCCATCGTGTCCGTATAGCCATTGTAGATGGTGGCCATGGAAGTAATGCCTGGACGAATCCGATACAGTTGTTCGTAGTCGGGGTTTTCCTGCATAATCTGGTCGATGAAGAACTGTCGTTCGGGACGATAGCCCACAAACGACATATCACCCACCAACACATTCCACAATTGGGGCAGTTCGTCCAGATGGTGCTCGCGCAGGTACTTGCCCACGGGAGTCAGTCGGTCATCGCTACGCTCTGCCAGTTGGGGCACGCCGTCCTGCTCAGCGTCCATACGCATGGTGCGGAACTTCAGTATATCGAAGGGCCGTCCACCCCGTCCGATGCGCTCCTGACGGAAGATGACAGGCCCATCCCCCTGACGCCTCAGGCGCGCGTAAACATATAGGAAAGCTGGGGACAGCACAATCAGCCCCAGCAGAGATGCACCCACGTCAAACGTGCGTTTTACCGCACGTTCCGCCCAGTTCATCCCGTCAACATATCTGTTTTCTGTCGTTGTCACTTATTCTTTTTAATTTTTAGTCTTAGTTATTGTGTTCATTATCCATAACGCACCACCTTATATAAATATTGTATATGCGAAGCTCTTTTTAGTCAATGTTGGGCAAATTCACAAGATGACGAGAGAACGCCCGACAATCAAGAGGTTGCCGAGCGTTTTGTGGAGCCGGAGGGGATTGAACCCTCGTCCAAACAGGGAAGTCCTGAGCTTTCTACACGCTTATTCTGGACTAAATTTTCGTGCACGGGCAAGACCCAGACCACCAACCAATGCCTTATCCTCTAAAGTTTCATTGTGGGTGCGAGGCCACCCGCCGACTATCCCCGATTTACCTGTGCCACTTTACCAGAGCGCTTCAGGGCATTAGCCTCTGAGTGACATCCCGTCGCAGCACCTGGTGCCGCGATTGAGCCTCAATCTACTATGCTTCGATTAGGCAGCGAGAGCATACTTGTTTTCGCCAGTTAATTGTTCGACGGTCATTGATTAAAGAGAGCGGCTGCCAACTCTCTGCGTGCTTACCGAGCACCCCATCCTGCTGTCAAATCCATGTCGACCCCAGTGGTTAATGCCTTAGCGGCTGCAAAGATACATATAATAATTGAAAATTGAAAATTGAAAATTGAAAATTGAAGTGACATCCCCTGAAAAAATGAAAAATGAAAAATGAAAATTGACTCAGCTTTCGGAAGTTAAAGGAGTTAAAGAAGTTAAAGAAGTTAATGGAGTTAAAGGACGATGCCATTTGGTTGCTGCATGCTTTCAGCTTTGAAGATTGGCTGCAAAAACAATTGTCCTTTAACTTCCCCAAGAGAGCGGAGCGAACTAACTCCTTTAACTTCTTTAACTTCCAATAAATTGAAAGATGCAAATTGAAAATTGAAATAGTGAGAAGTGAGAGGTGAGAAGAGGATACGTTTTCCTCTTGAGAATTATTCAGGGAGTCTAATACATTTCTCTTCTCACTTCTCACCTCTCACTTCTCACCATTTTCAATACCGGTGCCTTCCAAGAGGGAACGGGAGTACCCGAAGGATAGACGGCAGCCATGTGGATGCGGAATTGGAGGGTGCTGTATCCCGGAATGACGTCGCGACCGCTCGTGCCATAGGCGAGAGGATAAGGAATGTAAACAAGCCAGTCGTCGCCCTCTACCATATACTGGAGTGCCGTGGCAAAGCCCTCAGTAAACACACTGATGGTGGAAAGGACTGGTGCTGCGGTCGAGGGGTCAAAGGTGCCATAGTAGGTCTGTGAAAAGACTTCCTGACGGAGGCTATCCACAAGTTGCCCTTGGTCATTATACATACTATATTTAGTGGGCATGAGCCATCCGCGCTGGCTGATGCGAACCGAATCGGTCCAAGTGGGAGACACATTGCCTGTACCGCGATTGAGGATGCGCACGACAATACTGTCGGTGAGATTGTGGGTATCGTAGTCCTGAGCAAGTTGGAGCGACTTAAGAACTTTCCACTGGGAATATTGTTCCCACTCATCGCCATACTGGGCTTTCGCCTCTGCGATGGCTTGGTACGCGGAATCTGCCGCCGACTGGAACCACTGGGCATTGCGAGATGCCCAATTGGCGTATGGGTCGTTGGCGACTTCTTCCTCACTGCAAGCAGCGAGGAGAAGAATAAAAGTGAAGAGTGAAAAGTGAAAAGTGAACTGTTTTTTCATTGTTATTTGTCAATTTTGCGGAGCAACGAGGTTATGCTTACCTGGTTCTCAATGATAGAGCGGAGGTCGGCGATGGCAACACGACGTTGTTCCATCGTGTCGCGGTCGCGCAGGGTGACGGTGTTGTCCTCCAATGTCTGCTGATCCACAGTAACGCAATAGGGGCAACCGATGGCATCCATGCGGCGGTAACGCTTGCCTATCTGATCCTTCTCCTCGTACTTACAGTTGAAGTGGAAACGCAAATCCTTGATAATCTCCTGTGCCTTCTCGGGCATACCATCCTTTTTGGTGAGGGGGAACACGGCGAGTTTCACGGGAGCCAGGGCTGCGGGCAACTTCAGCACCACGCGGCTCTCGCCATTGGGCAGTTGCTCCTCTGTATAGGCATGACACATAACACTGAGGAACATGCGATCCACGCCGATGGAGGTCTCGATGACGTACGGCGTGTAACTCTCGCTGGTTTCAGGGTCAAAGTATTCTATCTTCTTGCCGCTGTACTTGGCGTGTTGACTGAGGTCGAAGTTAGTGCGAGAGTGAATTCCCTCTACCTCCTTGAAGCCGAAGGGCATGTGGAACTCAATATCGGTGGCGGCATTGGCGTAGTGAGCCAGTTTGTCGTGGTCGTGGAAACGGTAGTTCTCGGCTCCGAAGCCCAGTGTCTGGTGCCAAGCCATGCGGGTCTGCTTCCACTTTGAGAACCATTCCAGTTCAGTACCTGGTTTCACGAAGAACTGCATCTCCATCTGCTCGAACTCGCGCATACGGAAAATAAACTGACGAGCCACGATTTCATTGCGGAACGCCTTGCCAATCTGAGCGATACCGAAGGGAAGTTTCATGCGGCCGGTCTTCTGTACATTGAGGTAGTTGACGAAGATGCCCTGAGCCGTCTCAGGACGCAGGTAGATGGTAGAGGCACCCTCGGCTGTGGAACCGACTTCGGTCTTGAACATGAGGTTGAACTGGCGCACCTCTGTCCAGTTGCGTGTGCCCGAGATGGGGCATACAATTTCCTCGTCGAGGATAATCTGGCGCAGTTCTTCCAGATTGTTGTCGTTCAAAGCCTTGGAGAAACGTTCGTGCAACTGGTCGCGCTTCTGCTGATATTCCATCACGCGGGCATTGGTAGCACGGAACTGAGCCTCATCAAAAGCATCGCCAAAACGCTTGGCGGCCTTATCTATCTCCTTCTGAATCTTCTCGTCGTACTTGGCCAATTGGTCTTCTATCAGCACGTCGGCACGATAGCGCTTCTTGGAGTCGCGGTTGTCGATGAGGGGGTCATTGAAGGCATCCACATGCCCCGAGGCCTTCCACGTCGTGGGGTGCATGAAGATGGCTGCGTCGAGACCTACGATGTTCTCGTGTAGCAGCACCATCGACTGCCACCAATATTGTTTAATGTTATTCTTCAGTTCCACACCATTTTGTCCGTAGTCATAGACTGCGCCCAATCCGTCGTAAATGTCACTCGACGGGAACACAAACCCGTACTCCTTGCAGTGTGAAACTATTTTCTTAAAAACGTCTTCTTGTTGTGCCATAATATTTATGTTTTACGATCTACAATTTGATAGTTGGATATGAATTTGAAGATATTTTACTGTTTACTTTTATTTCGCGGGCAAAAATACAAAATAAATACGAGTTACGAATTACAAATTGTGGAAAAAACATTATCTTTGTACGATTTTTATAATGTGAAGACTATGAATTTAAGAAACTTTTCACTTTTTGCCATGGCAACGGTGTTGCTGATGGCCAGTGCCTGCAAGAAAGGCTACCAATACGAATCCGTCAAGGGCGACCCGATGCAGACTCGCATCTATACCCTGAAAAACGGACTGAAAGTTTATCTTTCCGTCAACAAGGAGGAGCCACGCATCCAGACTTACATCGCCGTGCGCACGGGTTCGAAGAACGACCCCGCCGAAACCACGGGACTGGCACACTATCTGGAGCACCTGATGTTCAAGGGCACGCAGCAGTTTGGCACCAACAATCCAAAGGCCGAGGCTCCGCTGCTCGACGAGATTGAACAACGCTACGAGGAGTACCGCACCATCACGGACGAGGCCGTGCGCAAACAGAAGTACCAAGAGATTGACTCAGTAAGCCAGTTGGCAGCCAAGTACTTCATTCCCAACGAATACGACAAACTGATGGCAGCCATTGGTGCACAGGGCACGAATGCCTTCACGTCAAACGACGTTACCTGCTACACCGAAGACATCCCCTCGAACGAGATTGAGAACTGGGCGAAGATTCAAGCCGACCGCTTCCAGCACATGGTCATCCGCGGTTTCCACACCGAACTGGAGGCCGTATATGAGGAGTACAACATCGGTCTGTCGAGCGACATGAACAAATGTTTCGAGGCCCTGTTGGCCAAACTCTTCCCGACTCATCCCTACGGTACGCAGACGACCATCGGTACGCAGCAGCACTTGAAGAACCCCAGCATTACGAACATCAAGCAGTACTTCCAGAAGTGGTATGTACCTAACAATGTGGCCATCTGCATGGCAGGCGACTTCGACCCCGACAAGACGATGGCGATTTTGGACAAATACTTTGGCGAGTGGCAACCAGGCGAAGATGTCAACCAGCCCGAATTCCCCGAATTGGAGCCTATGACCCAGCCCGCGGACACCACCGTCATGGGACTTGAGGCTGAGAATGTGTGGATAAGTTGGCGCAGCGACCGCGCCCAGTCGTTACAGAACGACACATTGGAGCTCATCAGCGACGTGCTCTCCAACGGCAAGGCTGGCCTATTCGACCTCGACCTAAACCAGGAAATGAAAGTAATGTCTGCTGAGGCGGGCGTGGAGGCCATGCTCGACCACGGTTTCTTCATCCTCATCGGTATGCCCAAGGAAAGTCAGACGCTGGAGGAGGTGAAAGCACTGATGCTGAGCGAAATAGATAAACTGAAGGCAGGTAACTTCGAAGAAGACCTGCTCGTATCGGCTCTAAACAACAAGAAACTGAACCAACTGCGTGGCCTTGACCACAACAGAGAACGCGTCAGCCTGATGCTCAATGCCTTCATCAACGGCATCGAATGGCAGCAGCAGGTGGCACAACTTGACCGGCTCGGCAAAATTACGAAACAAGAATTGGTAGCCTTTGCCAACCGCTTCTTTACAGAAGGCTATGTCACCGTCTATAAGCGTCAGGGAGCCGACCTGACCCAAAAGAAGATTGAGAAACCTGCCATCACTCCCATCCCCACCAATCGCGACCAAGTGAGCGGCTTCGTCCAGGAGATTCAGCAAAGCAAGGTAAAGCCCATTGAGCCCGTGTTCCTCGACTTCAAGCGCGACCTTTCATTCTTCGACACGAAGGAAGGTCTCCCCATAATATATAAGGAAAATAAAGAAAACGGTCTCTTTGAACTACGTTTCCGATACCCCTTTGGGCAGCAAGACGACCATCGCTACGACGTTGCCGCCTCGTATATAAACTATTTGGGAACAGCCCAAAAGTCGGCAACCGAGGTCAAGCAGGAGTTCTACAAACTGGCTTGCAACTATTCCGTCGGTGTATATAGCGACGAGATACAGGTTGGTCTTTCCGGGTTGAGCGAAAACATGCCTCAGGCTCTTGCTTTATTGGAAGACCTTCTGAGAAACGCCAAGGTCGACCAAGAAGCCTATTCCCAAGCGGTGGGACTAATCCTCAAGGAGCGGCAAGACAACAAAGCCGACCAACGCTACTGTTTCCAGGCTCTGAATTACTACACCCTATATGGTCCGCACAATGCCCTGCGCGACGAAATGACAGAACAGGAGTTGAGAGACACCAATCCGCAGGTGCTCCTCAACCTGCTCAAGCAACTTTCCCTATATGAGCACGAGGTGCTCTACTATGGTCCCATGAGCAAGGTGGAACTGGAAGGCTGCATAACGGAGTTGCACCCTATCAACAAGCCTCTAAAGGCTGCGCCCAAGGGTAAGCCTTACGAGTTGCAGACCACCCCACAACCCGAAGTGGTCATCGCCCCCTACGATGCCAAGAATATCTACATGCGCATGTACTACAACGAAGGGCGACAAACCAACCTTGACGAACGCGCTTCCATAAACCTCTTCAACGAATATTTCGGAGGCGGCATGAACGGTGTTGTATTCCAGGAAATGCGCGAAGCCCGAGGTTTGGCATACAATGCCTGGGCAAAATATGCTACCCCCTCAAAGAAGGGAGAGCCAGAATACTTCATGACACACATCATCACCCAGAACGACAAGATGATGGACTGCGTCCACCAATTCCGTGAAATCACCGACCACCTGCCGCAAAACGAAAGTTCCTTCCAAGTAGCAAAAGACGCGCTCATGAAACAGATGGCAAGCCAGCGTACCACGAAATTTGGAGTCATCCACGCCTACCTTACCGCCAGGAAACAAGGATACGACTACGACATCAACCAAAAGATATACAAAGATTTGAAGGGACTTACGCTCAAGGACATTGTCAACTTTGAACAGGCACAGGCGGCAAACAAGACAGGGCGCTACTTCATCCTTGGCAATGAACAGGAACTGGACACGCCTTCACTGGAGAAGATTGCCCCCATCAAGCGAGTAACCTTGGAGGAAATATTTGGGTACTAAAACCTTAACCTTAACGATAACCATAACGATAACCTTAACGATAACGATAACCATAACCAAATCACCAAATCACCAAATCACCAAATCACTAAATCACTAAATCACTAAAAACTTACAGCCATGAAAATCGGGATTCCACGTGAGATTAAGAACAACGAGAACCGAGTAGGCATGACTCCTGCAGGAGTTGCCGAACTGGTTCGTCACGGTCATGAAGTCTTTGTCCAGCATACTGCCGGGGAGGGCAGCGGATTCCCAGATGCCCAATATGAGCAGGTGGGAGCCCACATCCTGCCTGCCATTGAGGACATATACGGCATTGCCGACATGATAATAAAGGTAAAGGAACCCATCGCACTGGAATATGCGCTGGTGCGTCCAGGACAGTTGGTTTTCACCTATTTCCATTTTGCCTGCGAACGCGAGCTCACCGATGCCATGATTAAGAGCGGAGGCGTATGTCTGGCATACGAAACCGTACAACTGGACAACCGCACCCTGCCACTGCTTATCCCCATGAGTGAGGTTGCCGGCCGCATGGCGGCCATAAATGGAGCCTACTACCTGCAGAAGACCAAGGGCGGCAAGGGGAAACTGATAGGCGGTGTGCCAGGAGTATTGCCTGCCCGCGTTCTCGTTTTGGGAGCAGGTACGGTGGGCGAGGCCGCTGCACTCCGGGCTTCCGGTATGGGAGCCGACGTAACAGTGACCGACATCTCCCTACCTCGGCTGAAGCATCTGGCAGAGGTATTGCCCGCCAACGTACACACCCTCTATTCCAACGAGCAGAACATCCGTCAGCTACTGCCCACGGTGGACATCGTCATCGGCAGTGTCTTGGTACCAGGAGACAAAGCTCCGTACCTGATTACACGCGATATGCTCAAACTAATGGAACCTGGCACCGTACTCGTGGATGTGGCCATCGACCAAGGCGGTTGTTTCGAGACCTCACACCCCACCACTCACAGCGAACCCGTCTATGAAGTGGACGGAATACTGCACTATGCCGTGGCCAATATTCCTGGGGCTGTACCTTACACCAGCACAATGGCACTTACCAATGCCACCTTGCGCTACGCCTTGGCCTTGGCCGACAAAGGCTGGCAGAAAGCGTGCCGCGACGATGCCGCTTTGGCTCGCGGCTTGAATATCGTAGAGGGCAAAGTCACCTACAAGGCTGTAGCCGATGTATTCGGCCTGCACTACACACCTGTTGCAGAAGTCATGGGATAATGTTTAAGCATCGGTCGTCCCCCCAAAAAAGCCATTGAATACTGAGGCAAATTAAACAATCAGGAAATACGGTCTTCGGGTCGTGTTTCCTGATTGTTATAGAAAAAATCAAGTGAATTATTGTTTCCTCACCACCTCTGGTGTCCAGTTCTTGAAGAAGCGCAGCACCCGCTCTTGGTTGTATCCTTGTCCCTCCTCGAGAAAACTCGAGTCCTGAATATGAAGGACTCTCCCCTCCTCGTCCAAAACGACGAAGACAGGGAAACCAAAACGGCCGCAATTGTTCAGGCGCTTCATCAGGGCTACAGCCTGTTGTGCCCTTTCCTCGCCCTGCGACTGGCGCGGAGAGTAGTTCACATGGGCATAGACAAAATTATCGTTGATGACCTTTCTTATGGCTGCATCCTTTTCAATGAAATCGGCAAAACGCAGGCACCAGGGACACCAGTTGCCGCCCACCTGACAGATGACAAATTTCCCCTCAGTCTTGGCCTTGGCAACGGCCTGATCGATTTGCTGCAGAGGATTGAGGGACTCATCATAAACTTTCTTCACCTCCACCTGATGCTCCGCGGCAGGTGCTTTCATCCACGCATTAACAACTTCACCGATATTTATGGTGTGAAGCCCCGCTGGGGAGTTACTGTACATGTGCACAGGCACAAAAGCGACAGTCAGCATCACAGCAATAACTTTCTTCATAACTATAGGTTTATAGAATTACGCCACAAATGTAACTAAAAAAGGCTAATTCCCAATAACTCAGAACCGAAAGAATGCAATTTCATGCATTATTTGTGTTTTTTACCAGCGAATAAAACAATACAAGGCTTTTGTTCTGTCGATTTTTTCGTATCTTTAACCTGCGGTTTTAGATACTCACGCTCGACAAACTGGGCTTCAAGTGGGGCAAGGAGCAAGGGGCAACTTTCAATTTTCAATTTTCAATTTTCAATTTTCAATTTTTATTCGTATCTTTGTGCCAAAATGTAAAAATCTCAGAACAAAATAATGGAGGACAACGTAAATCCCATCGAAGGCATCACCCACCACCTGAACCAGATGTACCAGAACTGGTTCCTCGACTATGCTTCTTATGTAATTCTGGAACGTGCCGTTCCACACATCACTGACGGTTTCAAACCCGTGCAGCGGCGCATCATGCACACCATGAAACGCATGGACGACGGCCGACTGAACAAGGTGGCAAACATTGTGGGCGATACCATGAAATTCCACCCTCACGGCGATGCGAGCATCAAGGATGCCCTGGTGCAATTGGGACAAAAGAAACTGCTGGTTGACTGTCAGGGGAACTGGGGTAACATCCTTACGGGAGACGACGCTGCTGCCGGTCGATACATAGAAGCACGCCTGTCGAAGTTTGCCCTTGACGTGGTATTCAATCCGAAAACCACAGAGTGGAAACTCTCCTACGACGGACGCAACAAGGAACCTATCACCCTGCCCGTCAAGTTCCCCCTATTGCTGGCGCAGGGTGCTGAGGGCATTGCCGTGGGACTGAGTTGCAAGATACTGCCGCACAACCTGAACGAAATCTGCGACGCCGCCATCAGTTACCTCCATGGCGAGGAATTCCACCTCTATCCCGATTTCCCGACTGGTGGCTCGATTGACGTTTCGCGTTATAACGACGGCCAGCGAGGAGGTTCGGTGCGCGTGCGCGCCAAAATAGAAAAGCGCGACCAGAAGACACTTGCCATCACGGAATTGCCCTTTGGGCAAACCACTGGATCGCCAAAGAATCCAAGTTCTTTCATCGACTCCATCCTGAAAGCCGCAGAGAAGGGGAAAATAAAGGTGAAGAAAGTGGAAGACCTGACCGCTGCAGGAGTGGAAATACTGATACATCTGACTCCTGGAGCCTCCTCCGATAAGACCATTGATGCCCTTTACGCCTGCACAGACTGCGAGGTGTCCATTTCGCCCAACTGCTGCGTCATTGACGACCGCAAACCTTGTTTTATCTCCATCAGCGATGTGCTCAAGCGCAACACCGACCACACGCTCAACCTGTTGCGGCAGGAGCGTCTCATCCGCAAGGGTGAACTTATGGAAGCCCTGCACTTCGCCTCGTTGGAACAAATCTTCATCGAGGAGCGCATCTATAAGGATAAGCAATTCGAGAACGCCAAGACGATGGATGCTGCCTGTGAATGGATAGACGAGCGTCTGACACCGTGGTACCCAAAGATGATACGCGAAGTCACCAAGGAGGACATCCTCAGATTGATGGACATCAAGATGGCGCGAATCTTGAAATTCAATAAAGACAAGGCTGAAGAGAACATCGCCCGCATCAAGGACGAAATCAAACAGATTGACAAGGAACTGGCCAACATGGTGGAGGTGACCTCCGACTGGTTCCGTTTCATCAAGGAGAAGTACGGCAAGGACCACCCGCGCCTGACCGAGATAAAAAACTTCGACACAATCACAGCCGCCAAAGTCGTCGAGGCCAATCAAAAACTCTATATCAACCGCGAAGAAGGTTTCATTGGCACTGGCATGAAGAAAGACGAATATGTCCAGAACTGCTCCGACATCGACGACGTCATCATCTTCTACAAGGACGGCACCTACAAGGTAGTGCGCATCGCCGACAAACTCTTCGTGGGCGAGACGGAACGCTCGAAAGCCGAGAAGCGCAAGGCTGAAATCATCCATGTGGCAGTGTTCAAGAAAAACGACTCGCGCACCGTATATAATGCCATCTATCGCGACGGCAAATCGGGAGCCTACTACATCAAGCGTTTCAACGTGACCAGCATGACCCGCGACCGCGAGTACGATCTCACGCAGGGCAAGCTTGGCAGCCGCGTCGTTTACTTCACGCCCAACCCCAACGGCGAGGCCGAGGTGGTAAAGGTCACCCTCAAGCCCAACCCCAAACTGAAGCGCGTATTCTTCGACAAGGACTTTTCCGAGATTGCCATCAAGGGTCGCCAAAGCATGGGCAACTTGGTCACGAAACTGGATGTGGCCAACATCCGCCTCTCGCGCCACGGCGGCAGCACACTGGGCGGTCGCAAAGTGTGGTTCGATCCTGATGTCAAGCGTCTGAATTACGACGGACAGGGAAACTACCTCGGCGAGTTCAACAGCGACGAGCAAATACTGGTCATCCGCAAGAACGGAGAGTTCTATGCCACGAATTTCGACCCCAACAACCACTACGAGGACGACATACTGCGCATTGAGAAATACGACCCCAAAAAGGTTTGGACGGCATGTCTTTTCGATGCAGACCAGCAGGGCTTTGCCTACATGAAGCGCTTCACGCTCGAAGCCACCGCACGGCACCAGAGTTACCTCGGCGAAAATCCCGAAAGCCAACTCATCCTGCTCACCGACACTCCCTTCCCCCACCTACTTGTGACTATGGGCGGCAACGATGATTTTCGCGAACCGCTCGACATCGAGGCAGACGAGTTCATCGGAGTCAAGAGTTTCAAGGCAAAAGGCAAGCGCATCACCACCTGCAATGTGGCAAAGATTGAGGAACTGGAACCGACAAAGCAGCCCGAAGTACCCGAAATCCCCGAAGTTTCCGAAGCACCAAACGAACCTAACGAACCTGACTATCAGGACAACCACGAGGAGAGCCAAGACGAAGTGTTGGACCAAATGAACGGACAACTGAGGCTCTTTGATAATTGACAATGGATAATCGATAAGTGATAATCAAACGCTTCATAGCCTTATCCGCCTTGTTGTTTGGCCCGGCCCAATTGTCAATTGTCAATTGTCAATTGTCAATTGAGCGACGTTCTGCTCACTCCACACTATTTGGCATCGGTCGCGTAAACCATCTCGACACCTACCTGTCTCCTCTGGAATATACCGGTCCGCAGGCTACTTACCTGCACGAAACTCGCCGCAACCTGCAACGCAATCCGCATATACTATTCTCAACCCTGACACAGGGAGATTTTTCTTACGCACACAATCCCGCCAAAAACGCCCACGATTTCGGGGGCAACATCCGCTACGACATGGGGTGGGGACGACAATGGGAAGATGCGCTTTGGCATGGCCTCGACCTAACTGCCGGAGGAATGACAGGAGGCAATGTCGGATTCCTCTACAACAACCGCAACGGCAACAATCCCGCACAGGCTCGTCTCGCCCTGCAACTGTCCGCCTTAGTTCGCGCTGATTACCATTTTTGTGTCAGGAAGCAAGCGCTTGCACTCCACTACCAAGCGCAACTGCCCTTGCTCGGTGTGGGATTTATGCCTCAGTATGGACAGAGTTATTACACGCTCTTTGAGCAGGGCAACCGCGACCACAACACCATTTGCACACATCCTGCCAATGCTCTTTCCCTCAGGCAATTACTTACCTTCGACATCCCCATTCGTCGAGCCACCCTAAGCGTTGGCTATCTCAGCGACCTTCGACAACTTCGCGCCAATGGCATCAAACAGCACCAATACAGCCGCTCCTTCGTCATTGGGTACGTAAGAAACCTGAAATACAGGTGAACAACCTTAACCTTAACGATAACCTTCAATCTTCAATTTTCAATCTTCAATTCTTATTCGTATCTTTAAGGCTCTTTGAGTCTTGAAGATAGGCTGCATTTGGCTTCGCCTTCCTCATTCGCGACTAACCTTTGGTTTTCCTCCTTCGCACCTCAGTCATTTAAACAAGTTTATGGCATTCGGTTTGGCATCGGTTCGGCATAGCTCGAACGAGTTCGGCTCTGCTCTCGCTGCTCCTTCGGTTCGGAAATACTCAAAAGCATTTGACCTTTGGTCTTATTTTGTTACGACTCAGCAAAGATTATGCAAGCATATCTCTGCATTCGCTGCTCCAAAATTTGGTATTTCGCTCGCTTATTCGTATCTTTAACCTGCGGTTTTAGATACTCTCGCTCGGATTTCCTCAAATAGATTTGGGAAATCGCTCGCTTATTCGTATCTTTGCGCCTGAAATATAAAATAATCATTATTATATATATGGAAAAGATTCAAGAACTCACTGAAAAAATTTATCGTGAGGGGGTCGAGAAAGGCCAGCAGGAGGCAGAGCGCATCGTAGCCGAAGCCAAGGCCCAGGCCGAAAAGATTGTGGCTGAGGCCAAGCAGCAGGCTCAGACCATCGAACAGGTGGCCAAGAAGAAGGCAGCCGAACTGGACACGAACACGAAGAACGAACTGAAACTGTACACCGGTCAGGCACTGAATGCGCTGAAGAGCGAGGTAGTCAATGTACTGACCGACAAGGTTGTGGGCAGCGAAGTGGAGAAGTTGGCTCAGGACAAGGACTTCCTTGGGAAGTTTGCCGTTTCGTTGGCAGAGAAATGGGCAGGAGAACAGCCCGTCATAGCCACGGCTGATGCCGAGAGCCTGAAGGCTTACTTCATGAAACATGCTAAGGAACTTTTAGATAAAGGCTTGAAAATCGAGCAGGTGAACGGTGTACAAAGTCTATTCACCATCCAGCCCGAAGACGGAAGTTACAAGGTGCAGTTCGGCAAGGAAGAGTTTGAGGCTTATTTCAAGGCTTTCCTTCGTCCGCAACTCGTAGAGATGCTGTTCTGAGAGATTGAGAAAATGAGAAAATGAGAGAACGCCGAAGGGGTCGCGAGCGAACAGCGAGAACGAAGTGGCAATGAGAAAATGAGAAATGGCTAACTACTATTGCATAATGGCTGGTGTGCCCGAGTTACAACTGTCGGACACACACCCTGGCTACAGCATACAGAAACTGCGCGAGGAATTGCAGACAGAGATAGGGGGGCGGGATGAAAACCTGCTACGCTTCCTCTTCCTCGGGCACGACTGCCGCAATCTGGTGCGCCTGTTGCGCAACAACGAAGCAGAATTGGAACCGAATGGCAACTACAGTCGGGAGGAACTGCTGGACCTCATGGAGAAGGCCGCCGAGATAGACCTCGGACAGACTGCCTATCCCGAATTCCTCATCCAGTTCGTACGCGACTTTGCCCAGAATGCCGAACGGAAGGAATGGTATGCCGAGGACGAAGTTTTGCTTCTCTACTACCAGCATTGCATACAGCATTGTCCTGATTCGCTTATGCGTCAATGGTATCAGATGAATCTGGATGTAACGAATCTGATGACCGCCATGATTGCCCGCAAGCAGGGTTGGAAGGTCGGAGACTTCGTGAAAGGCGAGGGTGAGGTGCAGGACATGATTCGCACCAACGACCAACACGACTTCAGCCTTAGTAACCTATATGACTTCGTGCCCGAGGTGATGAAGATTGTGGACGAGGACGACCCCGTCAGGAAGGAACGTATGCTGGATGCATTCAAGTGGGCCTGGCTCGACGAGCAGACCTTTGCCGATGTGTTCTCCATAGAGGCCGTATTTGCCTACCTCTGCAAACTGGAAATTCAGGAACGCTGGTCGCACCTCGATGTGGAACAGGGTAAGGAAACCTTCGAACAGATAATCCACGATTTGCGCAGCGAGGCAGAGGTCCCTTCTGAATTTATCATCAAGACAATAAAATAAAAAAAATAAGTATAACGACATGACAAAAGGAAAAGTTAGTGGCGTAGTCTCCAACATGGTCACCCTCCGCGTGGACGGATCCGTGCAGCAGGGAGAAATATGCTACATCGCGACGGGCGGCGACCGCCTGATGGCCGAGGTCATCAAGGTCATCGGTCAGGACGTGTACGTGCAGGTGTTCGAGAGCACCCGCGGCCTGAAGGTGGGAGCCGAGGCCGAGTTCACTGGCCACATGCTCGAGATTCAGCTTGGCCCCGGTATGCTCAGTAAGAACTACGACGGTCTGCAGAACGACCTCGACAAAATGGAGGGAGTGTTTCTCAAGCGTGGCCAGTACACCGAACCTCTTGACAACGACCGCTTCTGGGATTTCGAACCCCTGGCCAAGGTGGGCGACAAGGTGCAGGAGAGCGACTGGTTGGGCAAGGTGGAGGAGAACCACCAACCGCTGAAAATCATGGTGCCCTTCCAGATGAAGGGCGTGGCCACGGTGAAGAGCATCGTGCCCGCCGGGCAGTACAAGATTCACGACACCATCGCCGTGCTCGAGGACGAGCAGGGCAACGAGGTGAAGGTGGACATGGTGCAGCACTGGCCCGTGAAGTTCGCCATGACGAACTACAAGCAGAAGCCCCGCCCCTTCAAGCTGCTGGAAACGGGCGTGCGCACCATCGACACGTTCAACCCCATCGTAGAGGGCGGTACGGGCTTCATCCCTGGTCCCTTCGGTACGGGTAAGACCGTGCTTCAGCACGCCATTTCGAAGCAGGCA
>FLNZ01004399.1_pt1 | contig 114955 bp, 87 predicted proteins | sample 1140391 | NCBI WGS metagenome assembly FLNZ01 (sample SAMEA3878171, study PRJEB12797) | bioreactor metagenome | biome: Moose rumen | place: Sweden | collected 2011-10 | reverse complement strand
TATGCTATTGGTCCACTTCACGGGGTTGAGCATCTGCGCTTGAGCGACAAAGGCACACAGGCTTATCGCAATGAGAATGTTAAGAAGTCGTTTCGTTTGCATTTCTAAGTTCTTGTTTTGATTTTATGGTGCAAAGTTACTCACTACTTTTATTTAATGCAATTATATAACTCTAAAAAAAACCTAACATAATGCTAATGTATGAAATTTATTGCTACCTTTGTGGCTTAAAAGGCGAAAAATGACAGTTAGGCATGATAAAAAACATTATTGACCCTGATTCTCTTGAGCGGTTTAAGAAGCTGGTGGAAGGTGTGTCCCGCATCGTGATCACCTGCCACAAGAAGCCCGATGGCGACGCCATTGGGTCGAGTCTGGCATTATGCCTGGCTTTGCGTAATATGGGCAAGAATGCCATTGTCATCATTCCCGACCAGCTGCCGCAGTCGCTGGCGTTTGCCACCGAGGGAATTGATTATGTCACGTTCACTTTCAACGAGAAGCGCGCGGGCAACATCATCAGGAACACGCAGCTCATTTTATGCCTTGACTATAATGATATTGACCGCACCGACAAGATGAGCCCGTTGCTCAAAGAGAGCAAGGCGGCGAAGGTGCTCATTGACCATCACTTGAACCCCGCACCAGTTTTTGACGTGCTGTTCTCGTTCCCCGAGTTGTCATCGACTTGCGAGGTCGTTTACCGCATCTTGAGAGAAGCCGATTGGCTCCAATATGCCGACAAGCATGTGGCGTCGCTGCTCTTTGTGGGAATGATGACCGACACTGGCAACCTGGCTTGGAGCTCGTCTTATCCCGAGGTGTATGAGATTATGGCTCGGCTCATGGAGTATGGCATCGACAAGCCTTACCTCTACAAGCAGGCGATGGACACGGTGCCGCTTAACAGCCTCAAGCTGCACAGCTATGCCTTGCTCAACAAGATGACAGTCATCGACGACAGCATAGCGCTGATAGTTCTCGACAAAAGCGACCTCGAGACCTTCCACTACAAGACTGGCGACACCGAGCGCCTGGTGAACCGCCCCCTTTCGGTGAAAGGCGTGTATTGGTCAACCTTCATGCGTGAGGACCCTGACTGCATCAAGGTGTCGATGCGCAGCGAGGGCGACTTTGCCGTCGATACCCTGTGTGCCACTTATTTTGGTGGTGGAGGTCACAAGAACGCTGCTGCCGGAGAGTTTTATGGCTCATTGGCCGAGGCGATAGAGATTTATTATAAGATAGTAGAAAAAGTAAAAAACGAAAAATAAAAAGATAATGAGAAATACTAAACTTTTATTATTCATGCTGGCTATTGTAGCAGCAGTTTTTATGTCATCATGCAGTGATAGCGAGAGCTATGCCCAGCTACTCGAAAAAGAGCGCCATGCCACTAACGCTTACTTGGCAAACTGCCGTGTGGTAAACGAGATTCCTAGCGACACCGTGTTTGAAGTGGGCAAAGACGCGCCATATTATAGAATCGACCCCGAAGGCAATATCTATATGCAAGTGCTCAAAGCCGGTGACCGCAAAAACGACAAAGTAAAAGACTCTGAGAAAATCTACTTCCGATACATGCGTTATGACCTTTATTATTGGTACACCTATGGCGAGATGCTGGGTAATGGCAATGAGAACGACATGAATCTCTCGCCCACCTATTTCAATTATGGGAACTACGCTCTTGCCGCCTCGGCGCAATGGGGGTATGGCATACAGATGCCTTTGGCTTTCTTGGGTGTTGATAGCGAGGTGAACATTATCATCAAGTCGCAATATGGTTTGACCAGCGAGATCTCTAACGTTAGGCCCTACCTCTATCATGTGCGCTATTTCCGCAATCAGATATAATGCGCTACGCGCAGTTAGCCGCTCGCGTTGCTCGCTAGTTGTGCCGCTCGCTTTGCTCGCTGGTTGTGCCGCTCGCTTTGCTCGCTAGTTTGCCGCGCTTCGCGCGAAAATTAGAGAGCCTGTGGCTCTAAAATTATAATGGTGCTTCGCACTAAAATTTTATTTTAAAATAATTTTAGCGCCCTTGGGCGCAATATCAATTTTAGCACGAAGTGCTCTAATTTTCACTCCGTCAGGAGTGGCAAACAGTGGCGGATATGGAATTTTAAAATTAATTTTGATTCAATTTTAAGCGAAGCGCCCCACTAGCCTCAAGGCAATGGTAGTTTCTAGCCGTTTCACTAGTTTGCACGCGCTTCGCGCTTAAAATTAACTGAAAATTGTTTTTAATTGTTTGCAATTGTTTGAAAAAAGTCAACTAAAAAAACTCAAAACACAAAACATATGTCACTAATAAAATCTATATCGGGTATTCGTGGCACTATAGGAGGTGCTGCGGGTGATGGCTTGTCGCCATTAGATATCGTAAAGTTCACAACGGCTTACGCCACTTTCATACGTCGCAACTCTAATAGCGAGTCAAATGTGATAGTCGTGGGGCGCGACGCGCGCCTTTCGGGACGCATGGTGCTGAACATCGTGGTTGGCACGCTCACAGGCATGGGGTTTGACGTGGTGAACATTGGTCTTGCCACCACACCCACCACCGAGCTTGCTGTGGTGTGGGAGAAAGCCTGTGGCGGAATCATCATCACCGCCTCTCACAACCCCAAGCAGTGGAACGCTCTTAAACTGCTCAACGAGCGTGGCGAGTTCCTCGACGACGCACAGGGCAAGGAGGTGCTGTGCATCGCCGAGGCCGAAGACTTTGACTATGCACCAGTCGAGAAGCTGGGTCGTGAGCAGAAGAACTATACCTACTTGCGCCGCCACATCGATGCCGTGAAGGCGTTGCCTCTGGTTGATGTGGAGGCGGTAAAGGACGCCAATTTCACTGTGGCTGTCGATGCCGTGAACTCGATAGGTGGCGTGGCGATTCCCAAGCTGCTGGAGTCGATGGGCGTGAGGAGCGAGAATATCGTCAAGCTCTACTGCGACCCCACGGGCAACTTCGGGCACACCCCCGAGCCTATTCCCGAGAACCTCACCGCCATCCAGGACCTTATGAAGCAGGGCAAGGCCGATGTGGGCTTTGTCGTGGATCCCGATGTTGACCGCTTGGCGATAGTGATGGAGAACGGCGAGTTTTTCGTGGAGGAATACACCCTAGTGGCGGTGGCCGACTATGTGCTCTCGCACACCCCGGGCCCTACGGTCTCTAACCTGTCGTCGTCACGGGCATTGCGCGACGTGACTCAAGCTCATGGCTGCACCTACACCGCAGCCGCCGTGGGAGAGGTGAATGTCACCACCGAGATGCGACGCACTGGCGCCGTGATAGGCGGCGAGGGAAATGGCGGTGTCATCTATCCCGAGCTGCACTACGGCCGCGACGCCCTTGTGGGAGTGGCGCTCTTCCTCACTCTGCTCGCCAAGAGCGGGAAGAAAGTGAGTGAGCTCAAAGCCTCCTATCCCCAGTACAGCATCGCCAAGACTAAGCTACAGCTTCGGGCAGGGATGGATGTGGACAGGATTCTCAAAGCCGTGGAGCAGCACTACAGTGGCGAGCAGCTCACCACCATCGACGGCGTGAAGATCGACTTCGAGGACGGCTGGGCCCACCTGCGCAAGAGCAACACCGAGCCCATCATTCGCATCTACAGCGAAGCTCACACCATGGAAAAGGCGCAGCAACTGGGCGACGACGTGAAGCGCATCGTCGAGTCGCTGATATGACCTCACAGGTACTTTTTTCAAACAATTACAAACAACAAAAATGCTCACGCTCGGCAATTTAGTGCCCTGCGGGCAGAAATCTATCAAATCTAGAACAAATCAAACAAATAATTTTTGAAAGATTTGGAATGATTTGTAAGATTTACTGCGCTTCGCTTGCCCTTCGGGCTCCCCTGCGGGTCGTGAGCACTTCGTGGTTCTCGCCGCTAGGCGACTCCTTGCCTTGAGGCTTGTGTGAGGCGCTCTCGCTTAATCGCATTATTAGATAAAATGCTCACGCTCGGCAATGTTCAAGCAAGCTTGACGCTGCTCTCGCTTAATCGCATTATTAGATAAAATGCTCACGCTCGGCAATGTTCAAGCAAGCTTGACGCTGCTCTCGCTTAATCGCATTATTAGATAAAATGCTCACGCTCGGCAATGTTCAAGCAAGCTTGACGCTGCTCTCGCTTAATCGCATTTTTGTTGAATTTGTTTGATAATAGCAGGTAAAAAAACAAATCGCTGAATAGATACAGAGAATATTAAATTAGTTGAAATTCGTTTAATTCGTGTGCTTTTATTTTTAGATTCAGTATTGAAAAGAGCCACCTCGATTGGGTGGCTCTCGCTTGATGGGGGAGGGGTATATATCGTCGTCACGCGCTTTGGCGGCTGTGCTTGCGGTACTGGGTGGGGGTCATGCCGGTGGAGCGCTTGAAGTAGCGGTTGAAATGCTGGCTGCTCTGGAACCCCAGGCTTTAGGCAAGTTCGGTGACGGTGACATCGGTCGCGTGCAGGTCTTCCTTGGCGATGTCGATAATTTTATGCTGAATGAACTCGACGGGCGTTTTGCCAGTCTCCTTTTTCACGAGGTCGCCGAAGTAGTTTGGCGACAGGCAGCACTTGTCGGCAAAGACCTTGACCGACGGCAGCCCGCTCAAGAAAATCGCCTCACGGTTGTGGAAATAGTCGTTGAGAGCCTGCTCAAAAGAGGCAATCACGCTGCTGTTCTCCAGCTCTCGGGTTATGAACTGGCGGTCGTAGAAACGCAGACAGTAGTCCAGCAGCAGCTCGATGTTACGGCAGATGAGCTTGCGGCTGAATTTGTCGATGGGTCGGTTGATTTCTTCCTTGATTTTGTCGATGCAGTCAAGATAGATGGCGCGTTCGCGCTCACTCATGTGCAACGCCTCGTGTGACGAGTACTGGAAGAAGTGGTAGTCGGCGATGCCTTTGGCAAGCGACGTGCCACGCATGAGGTCGGGGTGGAACAGCAACGCCACCACGTCAGGGTCCATGCCTGTGACTGGTGTGGCGGTCACCGTCTGCATCGGGGCGAAACTCGTGACCGTGCCGTCGCTGTAGTCATATTCCTTGTGCCCGTACGAGAGCCGGCAGCTGCGAGTGTTTTTCAGGAACAAGGCATAAACGCCGTAATGCCAGGTCGTCTCGTTGTCGATGAGTTCACGGTTAGGCACGTCCTTGAGGTTGCACACCGTCACGAGAGGGTGGACGGTCTCAATGCCCAAGGCATGGTTATATTGGTCAATATTATCGAGTTTGAACATCATCTATTTAATTAACGTGAAACAAGTGCAATTATTTTAATAATTTGCTCGACGCTCGGCAGTGCTCGTGCTAGAGAGGGGCATTGCGCTCACTTACACGCAAATTTGATAAACTTCTTAGTCTCACCATTTTTGTTTTTAATAATATAGATGCCACGCGGCAGCTGTTCCACAGCGGTGTGCTGTATTATGTTCCCATTGAGGTCATAAATGGCGGTGACAGCTTTGGCATCATCAATCGAAGAGATGCCAGTCACCGCCGAACTTGAAGCCTCAAATTTCACTGTCACGTTACCGCTGCCAAGTGCTTGTGCCAGTCCGTCGGGATTGATAACAGCACCAATGCGTGTGTAGCTGTAGCCACTGTTGAAGGTCTCGTAGAAAAGCACTACGCACGACGAGCCATAGAGCATGATGTCACCGGCATTGATAGTGCCTGGGCGATAGGAAGCGGTGGGCAGCGAGGTGTCGAGATAGCAGTATTTCTCGTTGCCGTTTAGCTCGCTCATGTTTAACGTCAATGGAAGCATGTCATAAAACGCACGCCCTGTCTCACTGTCTTCGATAGTGGCGGCGAAAGTAGTGCTGCCTATGGTTACATTAATGTTCATTTCTGATGCCATCGACTGTGCCATAGCAAATAATGAAAGAATGATGGAAAGTACAAACGGTTTTTTCATGGCACATTAAGTTTAATTTAGATTGGTGTTAAAGAACTCCGTGATTTTGTCGAATGGGATGTAGTTGCCTTCGCCACCGTCGTAGAGGTCGCAATGTGTGGCATTGGGAACAATAATAAGTTGCTTGTTGCCTACTTGTGCGCTTTTACCCTTCTCGTGCTTGGTGCCGGTCATGTTGTCGAAAGCGTCTTCGCCAAAGTAGAGGCTGTGAGCCTTCTCGCCGTGGACAATCAGCACGGCATTGTCAATCTCGTTGGTGAATTTCAGGAATCCTGCATTGACCCACGACTGCGCTCCCGTCTTGTTCCAGCCCTCGTTGGAGTTGAGCGAGCGGGCATGATAGCCGCGAGGGGTCTTGTAGTAGGCGTGATACTGCTTGACAAACCATGGTGTGTCGTCGGTTAGCGTCTCAACCACGCCACCGGCGCGCTCGTAGTAGCCGTTCTTGTAGTCCACGAGCCGCTGGGCAGCCATCGCCTTGCGGGCCTCGTTCCTGGCCTCTTTAGTGTCGGAGCTGTCGTAATAGCCATTTTGTGAAACGCGGCTCATGTCATACATGGTAGATGCCACCGTAGCCTTGATGCGAGGGTCTAGGGCTGCGGCGTTAAGGGCTATGCCTCCCCATCCGCAGATGCCGATGATGCCGATGCGCTCACGATCCACATTCTCCTGCACGCTCAGGAAATCGACGGCAGCGAGGAAGTCCTCGGTGTTGATGTCGGGTGAGGCTACATAACGTGGCTTGCCGCCACTCTCGCCGGTATAAGAGGGGTCGAATGCGACAGTCAGGAAACCGCGCTCTGCCATAGTCTGGGCATAAAGTCCGCTCGACTGCTCCTTCACGGCTCCAAATGGGCCGCTCACGGCGATAGCGGGCAGCGTGCCTGTGTAGCCTTTGGGGGTGTACATGTCGGCGGCAAGCGTGATGCCGTAACGGTTGACGAACGTCACCTTGCGGTGGTTCACTTTGTCACTCTTTGGGAATGTCTTGTCCCATTCCTGCACTAGTTGCAGGTCTTCTTTTACAATACTGTTAGCCATAGTCTGATGGTTTTGTGCGGCGATGCCTAGCGAAGCCGCCATTAAAACTGATGTGAGAATAATCTTTTTCATAATTAGCGATGTTTTTACGAATGCAAAATTACAAACAATCGGCAACATCGGTTGTGACCATTTTACGGAAAAATGTGCACGGAATACAGAATTTAGCCGCTCGCTTTGCTCGCTAGTTGTGCCGCTCGCGTTGCTCGCTGGTCTGCCGCTTCGCTAGTTCCCCGATCCTCGATCTCCGATCCTCGATAAACGAATTACACTTGTCTCGTCAGCTTGTTTGCTTGTCAGCTTGTCAGCTTGTCAGCTTGTCAGCTTGTTTGCTTGTCAGCTTGTTTATTTTTGACCCATATTTATTGCACGGCAATAATTTTTATACTACCTTTGCACTCACATATTAAGAAAGCGTTTTTGCTTACAATTTCATAGCTGTTCGCCTTAATTTGCACGCCCACAGGTTGTTAATGCGTGAATTTGGGGTGATACATAATGAAAAATAGGCAACCAAGCCTCTACGCTGTCGATTAAAACAATTAATAAACCAAGCCACGATTCGGGAGACTAGAAGGGCAAAAAACTAGATTAACATGAAAATAATTTACTCGGTGATAGCAATGCTCGCCTTGACGGCGGCAGCAATGGCTCAAACTACTGTGGTGCGTGGCGACGTGAACTGCGACGGATATGTCACAACCAGTGATGCCACAGCAATTTACGACTATTTACTCAATGGCGATGAGACCTACATCACCACCTGCGATGTTGACAATGATGGCTATATAACTGTAGCCGACATAACTTTTGTCTATAACATCATCCTGGGAGGCGACACTGGGGTTGATAACCATGAATACGTTGACCTGGGACTGCCTAGCGGCACCCTGTGGGCCACCATGAACGTGGGAGCCAGCACACCCGAGGAATATGGCGACCATTTCGCATGGGGCGAGACCACGCCCAAGGAAGTCTATGACTGGAGCACCTACCAGTGGTGCAACGGCCGGTGGAACAAGATGACAAAATACTGCACTGTAAGCACTTATGGCAACAATGGCTTCGTTGATAACTTGACCGAGCTTGAACCTGATGACGACGCCGCAACTGTCAACTGGGGATCGCAATGGTGCACGCCCACCAAAGAGCAACTTGATGAGTTGCGCACCAAATGCACATGGACCTGGACAACAAGCAACGGCGTGAAAGGCTACAAGGTGAGCCGAAATGGAAAATCGCTGTTCTTGCCCGCCGCCGAAGGGTACTCCGGCAGCTATCTCTCAAGCGGCACCCTTGGCTACTACTGGTCGCGAACTCTTGGCGACACAAAATCTTACTATGCCAACTATCTCTACTTCTATTCGAGCAGCGTGAGCTCAGAAGCCTTCGAGCGCTCCAGCGGCTGCTCTGTGCGCGCCGTGCGAGTGTCTCAAAAATAGCCCTACACGACATAGGTAAAGAAGACTAGAGAACAAGAACAATTGAGCTTACAAGCTGAAGGAACAAGCTGAAGGAACAAGCTGACAAGGCAATGGTAGTGCGTCGTCAGCTCGTTCGCTTGTCAGCTTGTTCGCTCGTCTGCTTGTCAGCTTGTTTGACAAAAAAACTGTAGGTTGAAAATAATCACTTAAAATAGTTTGAAATTCAAATTAGCCGGGGTGACCCGTAATGTGGTCGTGCGCAACTCGCTTACTGGCGAACAGGAAATTCGCCCCATCAACGAGATTGCCAGTAGCCACATGGCACGGCGTACATTCGTAGGCAATATCTATAAGAGGTTCAAAGACCAATCACTCGTGAGCGAACTGAGCGGCCACGCGCAAAACAGCGCCGCCTTCGCTCGTTATCGTGAGGTTGACCAAGAAATGAAACGAGAGATGGTCTCAGCTATAGACTGATTACTCAACATAAAAGCCTTGTTGTGTATTAGCGGCAATTAAATCTCCAAATTAGCCCTCTGTAAATCATGTATATAGGCTTCAAAAATGTGTTTTCTTAATATATTGTTGAGAGAATCGTTCCCGTGTTAAAATTTTTTATTACCTTTGCCACAAAAAATTAACATTATGGCTAAATTAGAAGAGTTAAGATTATTACGTGAACAAGAGGCAAGCCTTTGCCTGACTATTCAATGACAGATGATTATCAAGTGTGTTTGCGTTTTTATGCCAAAATACCTGATGATGCCTTTTATTCGTTTGTCCATGATGAAACATTTATATTGTTTGCAAACGGATTGCAATAATACTCACTTACTGATTAATTTTGCATTTCATTTGCAGCTTAGCCTCACGAACAGCCAATTTGTTTCACTATACTAATCATGGATAGCAAAGAAAACAATTTACCATCATATCAGGAGCTAAAGCGGGAGAGGGACGCGCTGCTTGAACGGGTGGCAAGGCTTGAAGGATGTGTTGCAGAGTTGTGTGAGCGGTTGGAGCGTTATGAGCCTCAAGTGACGTCGGTAACTCGTCAAGATTCAACAATGCCCAAACTGTCGCTTGATGAGAAGGTGGCATTGTTTCGCAGTTTGTTCCGTGGGCGGGAAGATGTGTTTGCCAAGAGATGGCAGAGTCGCGATGGTAGCAAGAGTGGCTATCAACCGGTGTGTTCCAATGAATGGAATCCGCAACTTTGTGACAAACGTAAATATAAATGCGCGGAATGTCCGAATCGGCAATTTGCGCCACTGACCGATGCCGACGTTTATCGCCACCTTGAAGGCAAATCGCCTGATTGCCGTGATGTGATTGGTCTTTATGTCATCCATGAGGACAATACCTGTTTTTTTCTTTGCGCTGACTTTGATGACAAGAACTGCGAACATGGCTACAAGGGTGATGTGAAAGCATTTGTTGGTGTTTGCAAGGATTGGGGCGTGCCATGCTACGTAGAGCGGTCACGCTCAGGCAACGGCGCACACGTTTGGATGTTCTTTGAGTCATCCATTCGAGCAAACAAGGCACGACGATTGGGCAATGCCATTCTCACGGAAGCAATGAGTCGTGACGGGTGCCTTTCGTTCAAGTCTTACGACCGCTTCTTCCCGAACCAAGACAGCTTGCCCGAAGGCGGTTTCGGCAATCTTGTGGCATTGCCGTTGCAAGGCCGTGCCCGAAAACAAGGTAACAGTATTTTTGTTGACGGGGATTTTGAGCCCTATCCCGACCAATGGGCATTTCTTCAGCGAATTGAGAAACTTACAGAGGACAACGTTGAAACACTATTGCAAAGCTATGCAATTTCGCCCACATTTGGTAACCTTGCCTCAACGAGCGAAAACAAACCGTGGGAATTGCCAGTGCCGCCAGTGATAGACCAAAGTGATTTCGGAGAAAAACTTGAAATCGTCAAGGCAAGTCGGCTATATCTACCGATGCACGGCTTGTCGGCTAAGGTGGTCAATCATCTCAAACGCATAGCGTCGTTCCGCAATCCTGAATTCTTTAGCAAGCAAGCGATGCGGCTGTCGACTTATAATGTGCCACGCATCATCTCTTGTGCTGAGATTGTCGATGACTATTTGGCATTGCCTCGCGGTTGTGAAGATGCTGTCATTGATTTCCTAAAAGAAAAGAGCGTCAACTACGAGTTGGTCGATAAAACAAATCAAGGCACCACAATATCTGTGACTTTTAACGGTCGCTTATATGACAGTCAGCAAGAGGCTGTTCATATGCTCTGCCAATATTCCGACGGCGTTTTGTCGGCAACCACAGCATTCGGCAAAACTGTTACGGCCATCGGCTTGATTGCTCAATTAAAGGTGAACACGCTGATTCTTGTTCACACCAAGACTTTGCTTGACCAATGGAAACAAAAATTCGAAGAGTTTCTCATCATTAACCATGAGCAGGAAGTGCAACCGTCAAAACGCGGTCGCAAGAAAAAGTGGTCGCCAATCGGAACGTTTAGTTCCAGCGGCAATTCGCTTCATGGCATCATCGACATAGCATTGTTGCAGTCATGCGTGAGTGATGGCGAGGTCAAGCCATTTGTCAAAGATTACGGCATGGTGATTGTTGACGAGTGCCATCATGTGACCGCCGTGAGTTTCGAGCGCGTGCTTAAAGGAGTGACTGCAAGTCGGGTCTATGGACTAACCGCAACACCCATTCGCAAAGACGGGCTACAACCCATCATCTTCATGCAGTGTGGTGCTATCAGATACACATCCGACTCCAATGAGCAGATGGCGAGCCAGAGTTTCACCCGTCTCATGGTGCCGAGGTTTACGTTATATCGCAATATCGGTGCGAACAACGATAGTTATGCAACTGTCATTCAACAACTCGCCGAGGACGAGCATCGCAACAGGCTAATCGTTGAAGACGTGCGTAAAGCACTCGCAGAGAAACGCTCACCGATTGTGCTAACCAACCTTACGGCTCATGTGGCTACTATTGCCGAAATGCTAACTCCGCATTGCAACAACGTGATTACACTTATTGGTGCGGAAAGCGCAAAAGAGAAACGGCTGAAAATGGAGCGGTTGCAAGGCGTTGCCGACGATGAACCATTGGTGATAGTTGCCACAGGGAAATATGTAGGCGAAGGTTTCGACTGTCCTCGCCTCGACACGTTATTTCTTGCCCTCCCTGTGTCGTGGAAGGGAATTGTCGCCCAATATGCCGGACGGCTGCATCGTGACTATGAGGGCAAAAGCGAGGTGCGCATTTACGACTACATCGACATCAATGTGCCGCTTTGCGAAGCCATGTATCGCCGCCGTCTGAAAGGTTATGCAAGTGTCGGCTACTCGCTCAAGCCACAAGGACTTTTCGCCGACGTGAAAGATGAGACATCGCTGATTTATGATGGACAGTCATTCCTCTCTCATTTCCTGCGCAGTCTCGCACAAGTGAAACGTAGCGTTGTCATAGCCTGCCCCAGAGTCAAGCCCGGCAGAAACTCACAAATCATGGCACGATTTCTCGACTTGGTTACACAGGGCATCAAGATTGCTGTCGTAACAAGAGAACCCAATGAACACACCGAGCGGCTGCAAATGCATGGCGCACAAATCATCCTCAAGGAAGACTTTACACTCAACTGTGCCATTTTTGACCGCTCATTCGTGTGGTATGGAAATGTGCAACTTCTTGGCTACCATAGCCCCAACGACAATATCATCACCCTGCACAATCCCGAACTGGCGACCACAATTCTCAATATGCTCCACTCATAATCCGGATTTAATTAAGTCTTTATTCTTTGTTTGATCATTCTTGGTTGGTTGAGACCCTCATCATCGCCCGAATGATTATGTCGAAATGTCGTTGAGGATTGCGTCGATGGCTCACTCGAAATTGTATTCGTCCAGATAACCCTGCAAATGCTTAAATGAATGCCGTTGTTTGAATTCATCATCAATCCATTGTTTGAATCCGGTGTGATATCTGTCAAGATGTCCCCAACCATAATTCAGTCGATGAAAAATGGTTCTCGAAGTAACACTCTAATTATACTTGTATCGGTTGCATCAACACGAGTATGGCCACTTGCCGATAGGTTGTGTTGCCACACTTGCAGCAGATATAATGCTCATCATGCCATTTGATAGCTGTCAGAAATGCAAGGCAATCATCGTCACTTAGGAACCGCTTGTTGAAAGAGCTCATGTGATAGCACAAAGTTTGTTGATGTAAATTGATGATGAAAAGTTACAAAATCTTTGTCTTTTGGAGATCAATGGAAGCAAAGTTTTTTGCCGATTATTAAAACTTCTGTTAAGTGTAAAAAATGTGCAATTATAGAATAAAAAACAAGCAAGTCGCTGAAATTCAGCGACTTACTTGAAAAATGGTGTCCAAGATGAGAGTCGAACTCACACGCCCGAACGGGCACTACCCCCTCAAAGTAGCGTGTCTACCAATTCCACCACCTGGACAAGAGTTATAAAATGAGCGACAGACGGGACTCGGACCCGCGACCTCGACCTTGGCAAGGTCGCGCTCTACCAACTGAGCTACTGTCGCAAAAGTTGTTTCAAAGAACTGTTGAGCGACAGACGGGACTCGGACCCGCGACCTCGACCTTGGCAAGGTCGCGCTCTACCAACTGAGCTACTGTCGCAAATTGCAATCACCTGTTTTTTTTGATTGCGGGTACAAAGGTAGTGCTTTTTTTTATACTGGCAAAATTTTTCGCTATTTTTTTTGATTATTTTTTTATTTGTGTAAGAGCGAAAAATCTTTGTTGCATTTCAACGTTCTCAAAATCACCGCAGTAGTGCATTGTGATGGTTGTGGACTGTTGTTTCTCAATGCCCCGCATTTTCATGCACATGTGTGCTGCTTCGCACACGACAATCACTCCTTTGTTCTTGAGATTGTTTCTCACAGCGTCGCACACTTCCTTGGTGAGTCGCTCTTGCACTTGAAGCCTACGAGCGTAGGTCTCCACCACGCGCGCGAGTTTGCTGAGTCCCACGATTTCTCCGTCGGGAATGTAACCTATAGTGAAAGTTCCGAAGAAGGGTAGCACATGGTGCTCACACAAGGAGTAGAACTCGATGTCTTTGACGATTACCATGTCGTTGTCGTCGTGCGAGAAGATGGCTTGCTTGATGAGGCGCTCGGCGTCACTATGGTAACCGCTGGTGTTGTCGATGAGAGCTTTAGCGGCGCGCTGAGGTGTTTTCAGCAGTCCTTCACGGTTAGGGTCTTCGCCGAGCAGCTCAATGATTGATTTTATGTGTGATGCCAGTTTTTCTACTAGCTCATTGTCATATTGTGGTACTTTGTTGTTGCTCATTATTTCCACACATTAATGTTGTCGTGAATAATAGTCATTTCTTTAGAGTACATAGGGAATGCCTTCCTGAATTGCTTGAGTGCCAAGTGTGCCGACTCTTCATCGGCGAAGTCTCCAGCTCTCAAGCGCCATGTTGGTGCCTTATAGGTGAAATAGAACTGATACTGTGGGAATTTCATCGTGATGTCTTTTGCCCGCTTTTGGGCGTTGGCTTTGGCATTCTTCGACTTGTTGGTTTGATAAACGAGAATGCGGTAACCGTAGCTTCTCATCTCAACCTCTTGGTGTGACTGCAGGTTGGCGCTGGCGTTGCCGGTGCTATAGTCTTGATTGAGCGACTCGGGACGCTTGGGGTCGGCATAGTTATTATTGTTGGCCGCGTTGACCGCCGTGTTGTTTGAGCGCTGATTGTTGGACTTGTTGGCGTTTGCCGATTGCCCCTCGTTGCTGGAGGTGGTGTTGCTGCCTTCTTTGTTGGCAGCCTCACCGCCATTGTCGGGAGTCTCAACTTTCACTGGTTCGGCTTGTGGGCGTCGGTTATCGTTGATGGTAACTTGTGTCAACGAAATTGGCACTATGACAACTGCGAGCAGCACCACGAGCATAATATGCTTGAAATGAGAGTTTTTCATATCACAAATTGTAATGGAGATGTAATTTGGGCACAAAGTTAGTGAAAAGTTTTGAGTTGTGAGTTATTAATAGTCAGTTTTTTTGCAAGTTGCTTTCGAAAACCTTTAAAAACTACGAATTTTGAATAAAATACCCACGCTAGCCAATTTCTACGGTGTCATGAAGTAGATATTTAAAAAGTTATTCACAATTAATATGCGTGTTGAGGGTGGTTTGGAGGAAATGGTTTATCTTTGCAACTAATTTAAAAAATATAGCATGATGGAAAGCAACGAATATATCTACACGCTTGAGATTGCAGTTCGCGACTATGAGCTTGACAGCGAGGGCATCGTGAATAACGCCAACTATCTTCACTATCTTGAGATGACACGTCATGAGTTCTGCCGTTGTGCTGGCTACTCGTTTAAGGCGATGAGTGCCGATGGCATCATTCCTGTGCTGAGCCGTGTGGAGATTGACTACAAAACTCCGCTGCGCAGTGGCGATGTGATGCTGAGCAGCCTGTGGGTGGAGAAGAAAGGTGTGAGGTTCGTGTTTCATCAGGACATCCGCAACAAGCACACCGGCGAGATTGCGGTGAGTGCCGTGGTGACGGTGGTGAGCCTAGAAGATGGCAGGCTCTCGCGCAGTGACAAACTCTTTGAGAAATTTGAGAAATGGCTGTAAAGAATACTGACATATTGTACCGCATGGCATTTGCCGGCATACGTGGAATGGGAGTGGAGCTTGCGCAACGTTTGCTCGACATCATTCCAAGCGAGAAGGACTTTTTCGCTATCAGCGAGCGGGAGCTGAAGTCCATCACCGGCAGTCGCAGCAAGGTGTGGGAGCGTGCCTTCCGCGACGAGGCTCTGCGCAAAGCCGAGGTCGAGCTGCGCTTTGTTGAGCAACGCAAAGTGACGGTTCTGTATTTCACCGATGACAATTTCCCCAAACGCCTTCTCAATGCTAGCGATGCGCCGATATTGCTCTATGCTATAGGCGGTTGCGACCTTAATGCCAAGCGTGTTATCAGCATCGTAGGCACTAGGCGCAGCACGCATTACGGCGCTACGTTCTGTGATAAGTTGGTTGACGACCTCTCTAAGATGCTTGAGGGCGAGTTGGTGATAGTGAGCGGATTGGCTTACGGTACCGACATCAACGCCCATCGAGCAGCACTGAGATATAATGTGCCTACTGTGGGAGTGCAGGCGTGCGGCTTGAACAAGATTTATCCTGCCGAGCACCGCGACGACGCGGTTCACATCGTGCAGCAGGGTGGGGCGGTGGTGAGCGATTACACCAGCCAGGACGAGATTCATCGTGGCAACTTCCTTGCCCGCAATCGCATCATTGCAGCCTTGAGTGATTGCACCGTGGTGGTGGAGAGTGCGAGCAAAGGTGGTGCGCTGGTGACGGCCAACATTGCCGCCAGCTACAGCCGTGACGTGTTTGCCGTTCCAGGCCGTGTGAGCGATGAGTATTCTAAAGGCTGCAACCGCCTTATCATGAACAACCAGGCGGCAGCCATTATCTGCGCTGAGGACTTGCTGAAGGCCATGCGGTGGGAGTCGAGACAAATTCCCGAGCAGGCTAAGGAGCTCGAGCTGTTCCCGCAACTGACCGCCGAGCAGCAAAAGGTGGTAGACATACTGCGCAAGAATGGCGACCTGCACATCAACGACCTCGCCGGCTTGATGGCACTGCCCATCTACCGCCTGATGGCAACGCTGGTTGAGCTGGACACAAAAGGCGTGATTGCCACCCTTCCTGGTTGTAGATATACACTCAAGCGATAACGCATGTGCGCTATCGCTTGAGTGATGTTAAGTTAGTTGCGATGGCATCGCAACATACTGAACGCTTGCGTTTATTTCCTTTCCCACGTGTCTCCGTCGAGGATCATGTCGCGGAGGTTGCGGTAGCGGTGCTTGGCTTGGATTTTGCGCATCTGCACGGTGACGTCGGTCTCGTAGCTGGGAGCGTCCACGTCGCGTATCACGCCGAGTGCCACAGGCAGGTTGGTGCCGTCCATCATGGCAAGCTGCTGGTGCAGGAAGTTGTCCTGGCAGTGAGCGTCGTGGATGAGCACATCGTCGATAGTGTATTCCCCGTCGTCGAGGCGCACAGCCTTGAGTCCAAAGCCCTCTTGCACGAGTCCCATATCCATGTTCTTGCCAAATAGCATCTTCTCGCCGTGGACGAGGTGGATGGTTCGGTTGGCTCGCACCGCCTTGTCGGTGATGCGGTTGTGGATGCCGTTGTTGAAGATCATGCAGTTCTGCAAAATCTCAATCACAGAGCATCCCTTGTGACGAGCTCCCTCGACCATTATCTCCTGATTGATTTTCAGTTCCACGTCGATGCCACGAGCGAAGAACGTGCCACGAGCGCCAAACACCAGCTCGGCGGGGATGAACGGGTCCTCGGTAGTGCCGTAGGGCGAAGATTTCGAGATGCAGCCACGGTCGCTGGTAGGGCTGAACTGTCCCTTTGTGAGACCGTAAATTTTGTTGTTGAGCAACAGCAGGTTGAGATCGACGTTGCGACGCACCTCATGGATGAAGTGGTTGCCGCCAATGGCGAGGCAGTCGCCGTCGCCAGAGATTTGCCACACGGTGAGTTGCGGATTGGCAACTTTCACGCCAGTAGCGATAGCTCCGCCACGACCATGAATGGTGTGGAAGCCGTAAGTGTTCATGTAGTAGGGCAGACGTGAGCTGCAGCCTATTCCCGACACCACAGCAATCATGTGAGGAGGAACGCCAAGCTCAGCCATCGCCTTGTGAAGCACGTTTAGAACAGCGTGGTCGCCACATCCTGGGCACCAGCGCACTGCTACATCATTTTTATAGTCTTTAGGTTCGGGTTGTTGAAATGTCTGTGTCATAATTATTTGCCCTCCATGATTTTAATTACACCTTCTTCAATCTCGTTAACGAGGAACGGCTGTCCCTGCACCTTGTTGATGCGCTTGATGTTAAGCTCAGGAATCTGACTTTGCAGATAGGTGGCAAACTGTCCGTTGTTAAGCTCAGCCACAATCACGGTTTTGTATTTTGTGAGCACCTCGCGGGTGTTGCGTGGCAGTGGGTTGATGTAGTTGAACTGCGCGAAGTCGAGATGCTTGCCGGCACGGTTCAGGTGCTCGTAGGCGGTGTAGATGTGTCCGTAGGTGCCTCCCCAGCCCACGATGATGGTGTCGCAGCCCTCATGCTCGCTCTTCACCTCGAGCAGGGGGATATGGTTGGCGACGTTGGCAATCTTCTGTGCGCGGGTCTTGACCATGCGCTCGTGATTCTCGGGGCTGTTAGAGATGACGCCGGTGTCGTAGTCACGCTCAAGACCTCCCACCCGGTGCATCTTGTCGGGCACGCCAGGGAACGACCAGTAGCGCACCAGTTCGTCGTTGCGGCTATAGGGGTGCCAAGTGGCTTCCTTGTCTTCGGGGACGAAGTTGGGATGTATCCCGGGATAGTCGCCAACTTCGGGCACTCGCCAGGCGCTGGAGCCGTTGGCGATGAACGCGTCGGTCATCAAGATGACAGGTGTCATGTGCTCAATGGCGATGCGGGCAGCTTCAAAGGCCATGTGGAAGCAGTCGGTAGGCGACGAGGCGGCAACCACAACCAATGGGCATTCGCCGCTGCGGCCATAGAGGGCTTGCAGCAGGTCGGTTTGCTCGGTCTTGGTGGGCATACCAGTTGATGGACCGCCACGCTGCACGTCGATAATCACCAGTGGCAACTCCGACATCACCGCCAGTCCCATCGCCTCGCTCTTGAGCGAGAGGCCGGGACCGCTGGTGCTGGTCACTGCCAGACTGCCGGCGTAGGCTGCGCCTATTGCCGAGCATATGCCGGCGATCTCGTCTTCCATCTGGCATGCTTTCACGCCTAGGTCGCGGCGCTTGGCGAGCTCGTGGAGGATGTCGGTGGCAGGGGTGATAGGGTAGCTGCCCAGGTATAATGGTCGTCCGCTCTTTTCGCTGGCGAGGATCAGTCCCCACGCAGTGGCCTTGTTGCCGTTCACGTCAACGTAGATGCCAGGGCGCATATCCTCGGTCTCGATGCGGTATTTCGACACCGACGCGTGGATGTTGTGGCCGTAGTCGTAGCCGCCTTGCAGCACTTTGCAGTTGGCGTCATAGACTGCGGGCTTGTTGCCGAACTTGTGCTGCAAGAAGCGGCGCGCGCTCGACAGTGGCATGTTGAACAGCCAGCATATTAGTCCCAGCGCCATCATGTTGCGGCATTTCATCTGCGACTTGAAGTCCATGCCGCTGTCCTCGAGGGCGGCTTTCACCATCGTGGTCATGGGCACTTCCACGATCTGCGTCTTGAGCCCGATCTCCTTGTAAGGATCATCGGTGGTGAACTCGGCTTTCTTGAGGTCGATTTCCTTGAACGAGTCGATATCTACTATTGCCACGCCGTTCTTGTTCAAGAACTGCACGTTCTGCTTGAGGGCGGCGGGGTTCATCGCCACCAGCACGTCGCACTCGTCGCCGGGGGTGTGAACGCCATGGCCGATGTGGACCTGGAAGCCGCTCACGCCGCTCAGCGAGCCTTGTGGCGCGCGCACCTCGGCGGGATAGTCGGGGAACGTGGAGATAATCTCACCCATCTCGGCCGACACGCTCGAGAAGATGTTGCCGGCCAGTTGCATGCCGTCGCCAGAGTCGCCCGAGAAACGGACAACAATGCTCTGACGGAATTTTACGTTAGTCTTTCCTGACATATTTTTTGAGTTTTGAGTTATGGGTTTAGTGCGCTTCGCGCAGGTTAGAGTTTAGAGTTTAGAGTTATGAGTTTAGTGTTTAGTGGGTTTTCGTTTCTAATCGTTTCTGGTCGTTTGATAATCAAGTGCAGCACAACTAATCACTAATCGCGAGAAGCGCATTAAAACGGCTGCAAAATTAGTATTTTTTTTCTAACAATTAATCACAATTACAAACAATTATCATTAATTGCCAAAATTAAAGCAATTCCGGCTAGTGGTGAAATCTTGGTTGTCACAAAAAACTATATAGATTATTTGGTAAATATCTTCAACTTATGTATTTTTGCGATTGATTATAAAAAAAGGTGATATGATAAAGAGATTATTATTATTGATATTTGTTGCGGTTACTGTGGTGGCAAGCGCAATGGGGCAGAGCGTGGTAGATTTCGCTTTTCCCCGCAAGGTGAGTGCTGAGGCGTTGACGCAGCTCGACAAGGCTCTAAAAAGTGATGACGGCAACGCCGTGGTGGATGCGATGATTCGATACTCTATCGCTCAAAGCAGCATCTCCAAGCAGAGCATCGACACCATTGTGCCGCGCATAGAGCAGCTGGCAGTAAAAGAGAAGCGTGCCGACATAAAGGCGCTGCTATATCACCTTGAGGCAAGGGTGCTTGGGCAGTACTATGCCAAATATGGAGCACAATCACAAGTTGTTGACACTCTGCCTGAGCGTTTTGAGTTATGGAGCAGAGGTCAGATAAAAGACAAGATAAACGACCTCGTGCGTCTGTCTGTAAAAGACGAGAAGGCATTGCTGGCAAAACCGTTGAGCAACTATGAGGGACTGATTAGCGAAGACACGCAGGGCATTTTCCCCTCGCTTTATCATTTCCTTGCGCTCGAGGGTTATGAGATGACCCGCGATGACGAGATTCTCACCCGCCTGCTCGACAACTGCGAGCCAGGCAGCGAAGTCCACATGGAAGTGATCAGGAACTCGCTCTCTTCGCCGGTGCATTTTGCGGCTACTGGCGCCACAAGCCGCTATGCTGTAGCAATTAGTTACCTTGAGAAATATATCGACAAAGAGAGTGCTGGCGCTCTGCTTCGCGACATTGATTTAAGCGACAAAGCGATATCGCTATGCGAGGAATATGTTTCACGTTTCCCCGAGGGACGCTTTGCGTCAATCGCCAAGAACAAAATCAGCATGGCACGAGAAAAGGACGTGAGTATTTTTATCAAACCAGAGTATGCGACTCACGATTCCATAGAGGTGAAATTTTTTTGTCAAAACATTGACACTTTGGTCATTTCGCTTTACCGCCTTAACGATGACGTTATAGTAGATGACAAAATTGAATATGATAGAGATCTTAATTTCACATTAGTTGGTCAGCATGAAATCGTGAATGCCAGCATCAAGCTTGACGGTGACTTGAGAACCATAAGTTTCCCGCCGCAGAGTTGTGGAAGATACAGAGTTCTTGCATCCTATAAGAACGACTATGGCGAGCTGGTAGAAAATGGGGAAAAGATCTCCTTGTCTAATACCTTTATCGTCAGTGACCTGATGTTGCTTGGATTTAATCATAATGAAACCGGTAACATAGATCTCCTTGCCGTAGACATGACCACCGGCGCACCGGTAGAGGGCGCAAAGGTCAGCAATAGCACGTGGAGCGCCATCACCGACAGCGATGGGCTTGCCGTTAACACTCGTAATAAATGGCGGTATTCAAACGAATATTATGTGACAAAAGACGATGACAAATGGGGGAGAAGTTTTTATATGCTTTCCAATATAGATAGAACCGACAAAGAGATATTAGGAAAGATTTATACCGACTTGTCAATTTTCAGACCAGCTGAGAAGGTGAACTTTGCGGGCGTGGTCTATTCGATAGAAGCCGACAGTCGCAAATTGCTGTCAGGAGAGAAAGTGAGATTTGAACTCAATGACCCGAATGATGAATTAGTTGACTCGGTGTCATTGACAACCGACAGCTGGGGGCGTGCTACGGGCTCTTTTGTATTGCCCAAAGACAAGATGAATGGCACTTATTCAATCAAGATGTTTATTGAGAACGATTTCATAGTGAGCAAAAGCATCATCATGAGCGAATACAAGATTCCCACATTCACCGTATCCCTCGACTCGCCCCATCGTTATTATAATCTTGGCGAAGATGTGGAGATAGCCGGAACTGTAATGACTTACAGTGGGATGCCTGTGGCGGGAGCATGCGTGCACATTGAGATGGAAAGCCCCATTTGGCATGACGAAGATGAAGTGGCGATGCCCGACACGATTATCACTACCGATGTCAATGGCCGTTTCCTGCTTGTTGTCCCCGCCGAGCTGATTAAGCGTGACATCAAGGATGAATATGATGAAGATGACGACTATGAGTATGGTGTTTCTGTGGGTTATGACTATACCGTGGAGGTCATCAACGACCAAGGCGAGACTTGCAGCGATGAGGGTGAGATAGAAATTGTGATTGATGAGGATCCCTCATCAGTTAAAGCCTTTGACACCAAGATTTTGCTTGATGGATCGAAGACTGCCGTCCCTGTTACAGTGCATAATGCAGATAAAGATACCACGATTCACATTCGCTACAAGATAAAAGAAAAAACTACAGGAAAAGTGATAAAGCAAGGTGACGTTATGAATGAAAACGAGGAAGTCGATTGGAATAGCCTGCCGTCGGGACTTTATGAGTTTGAGGCGTGGGCCGATAATGACACAATCCACAGTACCAGCAAATTGTTGCTCTATCGCCTGACTGACAAAAAATGTTACCTTGAGAATGAACCGTTATGGCTGGTGCCTGGTGGCGACAAAGTCACCAAAAAGGGCAAGGGCGAGGTGCTGATAGGCACTTCGGTAGATGAGTCATACATATATTATATTGCCTCGACTAGCACGCGCATTATCTCTCGTGGATGGCTGCACTACAAGCCTGGCATCCACAAGTTCACCATCGATATGCCAAAGGACGCTGGAGAGAGCGTGACAGTGAATTTCTATAATATTTATAAAAAGCAAGAGAGCAACGAGACTGCTTATCTTCAGGCGGTAATCCCGCCATCGCAATTAAATATCAAGATAGAGAGTTTCCGTGACCGCCTTGTTCCCGGCGAGAATGAGCAATGGAAGTTCACGCTGCTCGACAATACCGACAAGAAGCAGCAAGGGGCTCTCATGCTCGCTATGGTTGATAAGGCTATCTATGAACTAAGTTCCAATCGATGGAACGCTTCGTTCCAATCTTGGTCAAGAGACTTGTATGACTACGAAAGCCAATACATATCAGATTATTTTGGTATAGGCTACAGCGGTCCAAGTTGGCATAAACCGTTGCTCAATGAGTTCCATTTTGAACTTCCCGAACTTAACACCTATCACCGGAAATGGTTCTTAGTGAGTCAAAACAATGAAGGTGGCATTTCGATGAACGATACAAAAGTAGTGAGCATCGACAGTACAGGTTGCAAAGTGACTGGTTATGTGTATTCGGTTCTGGATTATGAGCCGGTAATTGGTGCAACAGTGATGGACGCGGAGAATCCTAAGAACGGCGTTGCCACCGACTTTGACGGCAAGTTCACATTAACGGTGTCGTCGCTCAGCAGCGAGATAATAGTTAGATATATTGGCTATGTCGATTATAAGTTCAAACCATCGGAGTTGCCGCAAGTTATTTTGCTGGAGGAAGATGAAAGCCAGATTCTCCAAGAAGTGGTTGTTACCGGATATGGCACTCAGGATGCTGGTGACGAGGCGAAGTTACTTGAAGGACGTGCTGCGGGTGTTAGTGTTAGTTCACAAAAAGTGACAGAATTAAATATTGTGGCCGACGAGGCGGTATTGGATGATGATTCATCGCCTAAGATACGCGTGCGTGGCGCGACTTCGGTCCTTGGTGCCAGCAAACCGTTGTGGGTTGTAGATGGAGTGTTTGTAGAGGATAATGTTGAGCTTGATGCCGATGCACTTTCCAGTGGCGATGCCCGCACTCTAATTGCCAGTGCTCTTGCAGGAATGAGTGCCGATGATGTTGAAAGTTTCAATATTCTGAAAGGCAGTTCGGCGACTTCAATCTATGGTGCCCGTGCTATGGCAGGTGTGATTGTTGTCAACACCAAGAGCAAGCAATTTGCCCGCAATAAGATGATGGGAACGGTTAAAGCGCGCGAGCCGGGAGTGAAGACCGCATTGTGGAAGCCCATGCTTGTTACTGGCGATGACGGTAGGGTAGCGGTGGAGTTTACTGCTCCTGAGAACAACTCCACTTGGGTTGTTCAGGCGATTGCCTATAATGAGAACCTTATTTCAGGCAATTTCTATGGAGAGTTGATAACAAGCCGTCCGCTTATGGTGAAGCCCATCGCCCCTCGATTCTTGCGACATGGCGACAATGTCACGCTCAAGGCTCAGGTGCAGAACGATGACGACAAAGAAGCTATGGTCGATGCTGTGGTTGAGATGTTTGACATCCGCACCAATGCCGTGCTGCACTCGTCGAGCCAGCAGTTGACCCTTGCGCCCAAAGAGACCCGCAATGTGGAAGTCACTTGGACGGTGCCCGACACCCTCGCATTGGTGGGAATGCGCGTGAAAGCAGCCACCGAGCGTTGGGGCGACGGCGAACAGATGGTCATTCCAGTGCTTGAGGCTGCATCACCCGTGATAGAGGCGCAGCCGTTCTTCATCGACCCCGGCGCGGAGATGACTGTGACAGTTCCGTCTTATTCCGAGAATGCCCATATCACCCTTGAGACTTGCGAGAATCCATTGTGGTATGCCGTTATGGCGTTGCCCACAATCTATAGCGACAATGACAAGGTGGCGACTTGCGTTGCCCACAGCCTCTATGCGCAAAGCGTGGCGCAAGACTTGGCAGAGAGTCATCCCGAGATTGCCAATGCCATCCGTTCATGGAAATGCGACAGCACGATTGTGTCGATGTTGCAGCAGAACCCCAACCTCAAGATAGGCGACCTGATGGCATCGCCCTTCGTTGGAGCAGCCCAGCGTGAGACCTTGCGCATGCGACAGTTGAGCAACCTGCTCGACACTACCAAGATGGACAGCGAGCATGAGCGACTTGTCACAGCACTTGGCAAATTGCAACAGAGCGATGGCGGCTGGACTTGGTTCAGCTACCCAGGCTGCGAGTCGTCGCTATACACCTCAATGGGCGTGCTTGAACTTATAGGCGAACAGATGCTGATAACCACCGACATTAGCGACGACGAGTTGAACAAGATGGCAGAGAGGGGAGTGCTGTATTGCGGCAACATGATATCCAATATGTTCTCAAAAGGCGAGAAGATTGACTACTTGGGCTATGCTTATGTGCGCTCGATGTTCCCCAATGTGGAAATGAGCAAGAAAAACAAGGCTTTACACGACCGTAGCGTCAAAGAGGTGATGGCGAAGTGGAAAGACCGCTCGCTCATCGACCGCGCTTACGCCGCCATCGTGCTATATCGAAATGACAAGAAGGACGAGGCTCGCAAGATAGCGCAGTCGCTGCGGGAGTTTGCCGTTACCGACAATCAGGGCATGCATTGGGAAAATCTGCAAGAGGGTTATGCTGCCTACTACGATAAAGTGACGCTCACAGCCACAGTGCTTGAGGCATTATCGCTTGTTGACCCACGTCAAGACGAGATAGCGCAAATCCACAAATGGATACTGCTGATGAAGCAGAGCAACGACTGGGGGCCGAGCAGTCTTGCCGCCCATGCGGTTTATGCGTTGCTCACCACCGACCCAGGCGATAATTGGCTAACCGACTCGCTGGGCTACTCGGTAAGGGAAGTCGCTCCTAATGAGACGATAAAATTTGACAGGAAGTCCCACCCGCAATGGGGAGCAATCTACTCGGCTTACAGCGCTCCAATGGCCGAAATACGGGCATTCAAGACCGATGACTTGAGCGTGACCAAGAATTTCATGCGCTATGGCAAGGACGGAGAATTGGAGCCGTTCGCCACGCTGAGCGTTGGCGATAAAGTGCAGGTGCGCGTCACTCTCGATGCACGCAAGGATTTGGACTATGTCACCGTGGCAGATGAACGCGCCGCATGTTTCGAGCCGGTTGACAAGGTGTCGGGCTACAAATGGGGTGAGACATTCTATTATAACGAGGTGAAAGACAATAAGACCAACATGTTCATCACCAGTCTGCGAAAAGGTGTCCACACCGTGACCTACGATGTGATGGTGACCAACATAGGGACATACGCCAGCGGCATCGCCTCGGCACAGTGCCAGTATGCACCACAAGTCACTGCCCACACCGCCGCAACGGTGATTGAGGTGAAATAATGACAAATTATTTGTTGCCTGCATTCTAAGTGAAGAATAATTAGTATATTTGCAAGCAATGCACGATAGTGGAGAGTGAAGCGTTTTTCCTCTTTAATTAGATTCCCTAGAACTTCTAGATTGTCTAGAACTTCTAGAACATCTAGAAAACCAACGATAAACGAATAACGATATGAGCAAATTAAATCCTAAATTAGAGTTAGAGAAACAGCTTGGCAAGCAGATTTACACTGCTTTGCAGGGCGAGATAGTTGAAGAGGTGTTGCGCAAGACCAAGACCTCAAGCCGTGACGCCTACTGGCGCAGCAGTATGGAAGGCCACAGCCTTAGGGTGCAGAAGGAGCTGCTGCCCGACTTCTATGCGCTGTGCCAGGACGTGAAGAAAAAGCTGAAAGTTAAGGACGAAATAGATTTCTATATCACTGGCGACAGCGACGTGAACGCCTTCTCGCTGGCTGCCGAGGATGAGGGCGAGCACCACATCGTGAATGTGAACTCGGCGCTCTTCGACTTAATGAGTACCGACGAGCTGCGCTTTGTCATAGGCCATGAACTTGGGCATCTGATAAATAAAGACACAGCTCTTGCACGACTCATCAACTTTGTGTTTCCTCCCGAGGCGGCAGTGCCCGTGACGTTGCAGTACAAGATACGCCTGCATGAGCAGCTTGCCGAGCTCGTCGCCGACCGCTATGGCTATATGGCGACCGAGGATTTGGGTGTGTGCGTGACGGCGTTCTTCAAGATGGCGTCGGGGCTCGACCTGGAGAAGATGAACGTGAGCATCGATGCTCTGATTGCCGACAACAACCGCCGCCTGGAATATTTCTTGAAAGACAAAGGCATCAGCCGCTCGTCGCATCCGGTTAATCCTATCAGGGTACAGGCGCTTAACCTCTTTGCCACTTGCGAGTCGCAGGAAGAGCTGCAGAAAGGCATGGACGAGCTCATCTCCATCCTTCTCAAGGTGGGCGACAGCGAACTCGACGAGTACATGGCTCGCTTCATCGCTTCGGCAGGTCTAATAGTGGCAAGTAGCGACAAGAAGGTGAAAGACGACGAGGTGAACCAAATCATAGAGATGCTCGCGCGCCTTAAGATCTTCCCTCGCAAATACCTGGAGGAGATAGCGCAAGGCGATGTGGGCGCTATCTTCAACGACTCGGTAGAGAACATCCTCAAAATCAATCCGGGCATGAGAATGGGGTTGCTTGAATACATGATTCACATTGCTCTGAGCGACAAGGTGATTGCTCGCAATGAGGTTGAGTTGCTGTATAATTTTGGCGCAAGTATCGCCCTGAGCGAGATGGAGGTGGCGTCGGCTATCGCCGAGTCAATCCAGCGCAACTACATGCCCAGCCTAGAGTCGATTTGCTGATGCCGCGATGTGTTATTTGTCAAACAATTACAAACAATTAAAAAACAATTTTAGTTGACAAGTTAACAAGTTGACAAGTTGACGAGCAGTTAGAAAAACATTCTGCTTGTTTGCTAGTTTACTCGTTAACTTGTTTGCTTGTCTGCTTGTTAGCTCCATTGCCTTGTCGGCTTGTTCCTTGTCAGCTCGTCAGCTAGCCTCAATTGCCATAAAAAAGATTAAAATCGCTGTTATATTTTGCTGTTTCGGGAAAAAGTAGTAATTTAGTCCAAAATTTCATGATGATGCCCTAGAGAGGGTATAAATATTGCAAAATAAAGAATACACATAACATAAACAACAATTTTTCGAATAATGAAAAGTAAACATTTGCTACTTGGCGATGAGGCCTTGGCACTTGGCGCACTGCATGCCGGATTGAGCGGCGTGTGGGCTTATCCTGGTACCCCATCGACCGAGATTACCGAGTTTATTCAAAAGAGTGAGCAGGGCCGCGCTGGCAGCGTGCATTGCCGTTGGAGTGCTAACGAGAAGACCGCCATGGAGGAGGCTCTGGGCATGAGCTATGCCGGCAAGCGTGCTATGGTGTGCATGAAGCATGTGGGCATGAACGTGTGTGCCGACGCCTTCGTCAATAGTGCCGTGACCGGTGCCAATGGCGGCCTGGTGATTGTGGCGTGTGACGACCCCTCGATGCACTCGTCGCAAAACGAGCAGGACTCTCGCTTCTATGCCGACTTCGCTATGATGCCGTGCTTCGAGCCGAGTTCACAGCAAGAGGCCTACGAGATGGTGCGTCGCGCTTTTGACTACAGCGAGAAGAACCGCATCCCCGTGCTCATGCGCATGACCACCCGCATGGCTCACTCCCGTGCCATCGTTGAGACCAGCGAGCAGCTTGAGCAGAACGAGATTCACTTCCCCGAGAATCCTCGTCAGTGGGTGACACTGCCTGTTAACGCCCGCGTGCGCAACGACCAGCTTGTGAAGGACATCCTCGCCTTTGAGGAAGACGCCTGCACTATGGGTCAGAACCAGTACATTGATGGTCCCGACAAGTCGATGGGCATTATCACTTGTGGTATCGCTTTCAACTACCTGATGGAGAACTATCCTGACGGATGTCCGTTCCCAGTGCTTAAACTCACTCAATATCCGTTGCCCAAGAAGATGGTGCGCAAGCTTGGCACCGAGTGCAAGAGCATCATGGTGGTAGAGGAAGGTCAGCCGCTGGTGGAGAAAGTGCTTCGCGGCGTGCTTGAACAGCCTATTGACATTAAGGGTCGCCTCGACGGCACATTGCCACGCACTGGCGAGTTGAATCCCGATGTGCTTCGCGTTGCTTTAGGCATGAAACCTCTTGAGGCTCATGCTGCGGCAACAGTCACCGTGCCACGTCCACCGGCATTGTGCCAGGGATGCGGTCACCGCGATTTCTACACCGCACTCAACAATGTGCTCAAGAACTATGAGAGCGCACGCGTCTTTGCCGACATTGGCTGCTACACTCTTGGCTGGCTCGCACCATTCCATGCTTTCCAGACCTGTGTGGAGATGGGCGCTTCGCTCACTATGTCGATTGGCGCCGCCAACGCCGGCGTGCATCCCTCGGTGGCTGTGATTGGTGACTCCACCTTTACCCACAGCGGTATGACAGGCTTGCTCGACGCTGTTAACGAGAAGGCCAATATCACCCTGTGCATCAGCGATAACCTTACTACAGGTATGACTGGCGGACAAGACTCTGCAGGCACTGGTCGCCTTGAGCAGATTTGCTATGGAGTGGGTGTTGACCCCGCTCACGTGCGTGTGATTGTTCCTCTTCCCAAGAACTACCCCGACATGGAGAAGGTGATTGACGAGGAAATCAACTACAAGGGCGTGTCGGTGATCATCGCTCGCCGCGAGTGCATCCAGACTGCCAAACGTCATGCAAAAGCTAAGGCAAAACAATAAAAGGCGCTTCGCGCGATTAGTGATTAGTTGCGCTACGCGCGATTAAGGATTAAAAGGTGAGAGTGGAGAGAACTCCGATCCCCGATCCTCGATAAACGAATAACTATAAATTATTAATTAATCATGAAACAAGATATAATTCTTTGCGGTGTGGGCGGACAAGGCATCCTCTCCATTGCTACTATCATAGGTTGGGCTGCCCTGAAAGAGGGTATCTATTTGAAACAAGCCGAGGTGCATGGCATGAGCCAGCGTGGTGGTGACGTGCAGAGCAATCTGCGATTGAGCGACACTCCCATCAGCAGCGACCTCATCGCTCACGGCGCTTGCGACCTTATCATCTCGCTAGAGCCAATGGAGGCTTTGCGCTATGTGCAGTATCTTAATCCCAATGGCTGGGTAATCACTAACACCACCCCGTTTGTCAACATCCCCAACTATCCTGAGATGGAAGCTGTAAACGCTGAGCTCAAGAAGCAGGGCAATGTGATAATGATTGACGTTGACGCCATAGCTAAGGAGGTGAAGTCGCCACGCAGTGCTAATATGGTGCTGCTGGGTGCCGCCGCTTCGGTGCTTGAGATGCTCAAACCCGAGCAGCTGCTGGAGGGTATCACTAACGTGTTTGCCAGCAAGGGCGATGCGATAGTAGAGACCAATATAGCCGCTTTCAAGGCTGGTTATGAGTTTGCCCAGAAGAACAAATAAGAAGCTAACAAGCTGACAAGGAACAAGCTGACAGGCAATGGGTTTTGTCGCGCTTCGCGCTGTTTTGCCGCTCGCTGCGCTTCGCTAGTATACCGCTCGCGTTGCTCGCTAGTAAGCCGTTTAACTAGTTTCCCGATCTTCGATCCCCGATAAACGAATTACTCTTGTCTCGTCAGCTTGTTAGCTAGTTCGCTCGTCAGCTAAAAAACTAATAACTATAAACTATTAACTAACAACTATGAGTTTTCCTATAAAACAACAAGTTCTAAACGATATCTTGGCTGAGCGTGACTTGACCGATGTGTCTAAAACCACCATCCGCCAATGCGCAGCCATTGCAGCCGAAATGGAAAAGGCCGCTGGCGAGAAGTTCTTGCGACTTGAGGTGGGCGTGCCAGGATTGGCACCAGGGCAAGTGGGCGTTGAGGCCCAGAAAGCCGCTCTCGACAATGGCATCGCCAGCATCTATCCTGCCATCAGCGGTCTGCCCGAGCTCAAAGAGAATGCCTCGCGGTTTATCAAAGCGTTTGTTGACGTAGATATTGCCCCCGAGTGCATTATCCCCACTGTTGGCTCGATGCAAGCCGGCATGAACCTGATGCTTGAGTGCTCGCAGCTTGACCCCGCAAAGGACACTATCCTCTATGTTCAGCCCGGTTTCGCTCCTCATGTGATGCAGGCCTCGGTTCAGGGCATCAAGCATGAGCAGTTTGATATCTATGAGTTCCGTGGCGCCAAGCTCCGTGACAAACTCGAGTCATATTGCTCCAAAGGCAACATCGTGGCTATCGTCTATTCTAACCCCAACAACCCGTCGTGGGTGTGCCTGACAGAAGAGGAGTTGCAGATTATTGGCGAGACAGCCAACAAATATGACATGATAGTGCTTGAAGACCACGCCTATATGTGCATGGACTTCCGTACCGACAAGTCAGTGCCTTTTGAGCCTCCCTTCCAGCCCACAGTAGCCCGTTATACCGACAACTACGTCTTTATGCTGTCGGGCTCAAAGATTTTCAGCTATGCCGGAGAGCGCATCGCTGTGGTGGCTTTCAGCAACAAACTGTTCAACCGTGAGTATCCTGCCTTGCGCAAGCGTTATGGCATAGGCCGCATGGGCGACAACTTCATCTTCACTTATCTCTATGTAGCATCATCGGGAACTTCACACTCGGCACAGCATGCCCTTGCGGCAATGATGAAAGCCGCCGCCGATGGCACTTATAAGTTTGTCGATGAGGTGCGTGAATATGGTCGTCGTGCCAAGATTACAAAGGAAATATTTCTCAAACACGGTTTCAACATCATCTATGATAAAGATGGTGACCAAGACCTTGCCGACGGATTCTATTACACCATTGGTTATGAGGGCATGAGCGACTCGCAGCTGCTCAACGACCTGATGCTGTGTGGCATCTCGGCTATCACGCTCAACACCACAGGCAGCAGGCAGCCAGGCATCCGCGCTTGTGTGTCGCAGCTCAACAGCGACTGGCACATACAGGCTCTTGATGAAAGGCTTGCAATGTTTGTAGAACTTCAAAAAGGCAAATAAGCTGAAGGCGCTTCGCGCCGATTAGAGATTAGTTGCGCTTTGCGCGATTTGAGATTAGTTGCGCTTTGCGCGATTAGAGATTAGTGAAACTGATAACTGACAACTATATGAACTATATGAGTGCCGACGAGGCGGTGCGCCTTGTCAAGAGTGGAGACCACATCTACTGCATGGGCAGTACGGCGATTCCAGTGGTGCTGCAGAGCGCCCTAGCACGACGTGCCAGCGAATTGCGCGACGTGGTGGTGTATTCGGCTTTCAACGTGCCCTACGGCGAGTGCCCACTGTGCAACCCTGAGTATAAGGACTCGTTTATCACTAAGAGCTTGTTCCTCAGTGGCGACCAGCGTAAGTGGGTGGCACAGGGATATGGTGAGGTGATTCCAGCCTTCTTGGGTGAGATTCCCTTCCTGTTCCGTAGCAAGCAACTGCCGTTGGACGTGACCTTCCTGAACTGCTCGCCTCCCGACAAGGACGGCTATTGCAGCTATGGCATGAGTGCCGACTTGGCGTTCAGCGCAGTGGAGATGTCGAAGACCATCATTGCGCAGATTAACGACAGTATGCCTTACCTTTGTGGTGCCGCCAAGATTCATGAGAGTGAGATTGCCGCCGCAGTACGCTGCGACGAGCCACCGCTGGCGATGGAGTTTGGCGAGTCGTCGCCCATTGAGAGTGCGATAGGTGGTTTCATTGCTGCTGAAATTCCTGATGGTGCCACTTTGCAGATTGGCGTGGGCGGAATACCCAATGCTGTGCTTGCAGGAATCAAGAACCACAAGCATCTGGGACTTCACACCGAGGCGATGACCGATGGCGTGGTGCGTCTCATTGAAGAAGGCGTGATAGACAATAGCCTCAAGAAGATTCACCCAGGCAAGAGCGTGGCAAGTCTCGCGCTAGGCTCAAAGCGCATGTACGACTTCCTCGACTATAACGAGGATGTGGAGTTCTACGATGTAGCATATACTAACGACCCACAGATAATTCGTCAGAATCCTCGTCCAATCGCAATCAACAGTGCCATAGAAGTTGACCTCACTGGTCAGGTGTGCGCCGACAGCATAGGCACAATGATTTTCTCGAGTGTGGGCGGTCAGCACGACTTTATGTATGGCGCTGCTCTTAACCCAGAGGGAAAAACTTTCATCGCTCTGCCGTCACGCACGGGCAAAGGCAAAGGCAAGATTGTGCCAACACTCACTCCAGGCGCCGGCGTGGTGACCACTAGGTTCCAGACACAGTATGTCGTCACCGAGCACGGCATCGTCTATCTGCGCAACAAGAGCATGGCAGAGCGCGCAAGAGCATTAATCTCCATCGCCCATCCCGATGACCGAGAAGACCTAGAACGCGCTGCCTACGAACGCTTCGGCTACAGCTTCTTGCGCTATAAATAACGCGTAAATTCAATAAACATGAGAGGGTGTAACACAACTAGATGCTACACCCTCTTGTCTTCTTGTCCTCTTGTCCTCTTGACTTCTTGTCCTCTTGTTTTCTTGTTTTCTTGTTTTCTTGTCTTCTTGTTTTCTTGTCTTCTTGTTTTCTTGTTTTCTTGTCTTCTTGTTTTCTTGTCTTCTATTCCATACTATAGAACAACTCACTCACAGCCACGTTGTATTTTGCCATTGAGGTGGCTTTCTTGATGGCTTTTAGCGACTTGTGGGGAGCGTTTGGGAGGAACGTTTCCCATAGCGACTTCATCTTAAGGAGCAACTGGTGCTCACCGCCGTTAAGCTGTGAGGTATAGGCATCGCGCAAGCGGTTATGGAGCTCGCAGTAGTTGTTGGCAGTCGCTTTCTCGGGGCAGAGCATGGCAGGGTCTTCGATGAGTCCGCGACCTATCATCATGCCGGCAATGCCAGGCAGTATCTTGCTCATGCGCGAGATGTCGTCAAGGTTTTTCAGCTCGCCGTTATAGATGACAGGGTAGTGGCTTGCGGCAACAATGGCGTTGAACTGGTCAAGGTCGAGTACGCCTTTGTATTGCTGCCGTCCAGTGCGTGGATGCACGGTGACGTGAGTCGGCTCAATTATATCCAACAGCGGAATAATGTCTCGCCAATGCGTAGGCTCGTCCCAACCAAGGCGCATCTTCACGCTGTAGCTCACGTCCTCAACTTTGCTTAATGCTTTGAAGAGCTTCTCCACCTCGTCGGGGTATTGCAGCAGTCCCGAGCCCTTGTGATGCAGGGCGATGGGCGGGAATGGGCAGCCCAGGTTAATGTCGATAGCGCTGTGACCCATCTCTTTCAGAGCCTCTACCATGCGCAGTGAGTCTTTAGGTTGGCAGGCAAGAATCTGAGGTGTGAAAACTGGTACCGAATTATTTTCAGGGTTAGCATCAAAGAGGTCGCGCTTGCGTATCTCCTTATGTTCCACACGCATAAACGGTCCGAAATACCCATCTGGACCGCCAAAAATCTCATGGTGCGCATTGCGCCAGTGGCAGTCGGTAATCCCCTGCACCGGTGCAGCAAATATCTTAATGTTTTCAATCATAACTTTATAGCAGACAAGCGAACAAGCAGACAAGGCAATGGCTGTTGTCGCCGCATTTGATATATTGTTTTCACTTTTTTTGCAAAGGTAGCAATTATTTGTGGAAATACCTCAAAAAAGTTCAATTTGGATTGAAACTTCAATATTCATTTAAAATCGTTTCTTATCTAATTTAGTCGTTTGATATTTTTTATGTAATTTTGTGGCGATTTTAGTTTGCTTGTTAGCTTGTCAACTCGTCAGCTTGTTTACTAAATAATGATTTCAATACAAAATCTCAAGGTTGAGTTCAGTGCTCGGCCCCTTTTTGACAATATAAATTATGTGATCAACAAGAACGACCGTATCGCTCTTGTTGGCAAGAATGGTGCTGGCAAATCTACGATGCTAAAGATTATCGCGGGTTTGCAAATGCCCACTGGCGGCAGCGTGTCTAAACCGAACGATGTGACCATCGGCTACCTGCCGCAGCAGATGCGCCTCGTGGATAACTGTACCCTTCGAGAGGAGGCAGCCAAGGCCTTCGACCATGTGAAAGAGCTTGACCGGGAGATTGACGCCATCAATCAAGAGATTGCCGAGCGCATCGACTATGAGAGCGACAGCTATCAATCGCTGCTGGAGCGGTTGTCACAGAAGACCGATTTGCGCGCCATGATGCAGAGCGAGAACTATGAGGCGGAGTTGGAGAAGACGCTGATGGGTCTCGGTTTTGAGCGCAGCGACTTTGACCGTCCCACCAGTGAGTTCAGCGGAGGGTGGCGCATGCGTGTGGAGATTGCCAAACTGCTGTTACAACGCCCCGACGTGCTGTTGCTTGATGAGCCCACCAACCACCTCGACATCGAGTCAATCCAGTGGCTGGAGGACTTCCTCAAGACCCGTCGCGGCGCTTTGCTACTCGTGAGCCACGACCGCGCGTTCATCGACAATGTTACCACCCGCACCATTGAGATTTCGCTTGGAAAAATCTATGATTATCAAGTCAATTACTCTCACTTTGTGGAACTGCGCAAGGAACGCCTTGAGCAGCAGCGCCGTGCCTACGACAACCAACAGAAGATGATTCAGGACACCGAGGAGTTCATAGAGAAATTCCGCTACAAGGCAACAAAAGCTGTGCAAGTACAGAGCCGCATCAAGCAGCTGGCAAAGGTGGAACGCATCGAGATTGACGAGGTGGATAACTCGCATCTGCGACTCAAGTTCCCGCCCGCACCTCGTTCGGGAGATTATCCCGTCATAGCCGACGATGTGGCGAAGAGCTATGGCAACCTTAACGTGTTTAAAGATGTGACTTTCACAATAAAACGTGGTGAGAAAGTTGCGTTTGTGGGCAAGAACGGTGCCGGCAAGTCAACCCTTGTCAAATGCATCATGAACGAGATACCTTTCGATGGTTCTCTCAAAATTGGTCACAACGTGAAGATTGCTTACTTTGCTCAAAATCAGGCGCAACTGCTTAATGAGGAGATAACTGTATTCGACACTATAGACTATGAGGCTGTGGGCGATATACGCTCACGCATCAACGACCTGCTGGGAGCTTTCATGTTTGGCGGCGAGGCGAGCGAGAAGAAGGTGAAAGTGTTGTCAGGTGGCGAGAAGGCGCGACTGGCGATGCTCAAACTGCTGCTTCAGCCAGTGAACCTGCTTATTCTCGATGAGCCTACCAACCACCTCGATATGTGCACCAAGGACATCCTAAAGAGTGCTATCGCCGACTTCGACGGCACGGTGATTGTAGTGTCGCATGACCGCGACTTCCTTGACGGCTTGGTAAGTAAGGTTTATGAGTTTGGCAACCATCGCGTGCGTGAGCACCTGTGCGGCATCTATGAATTCCTTGAGAAGAAGAAGATTCAGTCGCTTCAACAACTTGAGATAAAGGAAAAAAATGCCGCTCCACAGCAGGAGAAGGTGATGACGACATCAAAACTCAGTTATCAAGAGCAGAAAGAGCACGAGCGCGAGGTGCGACGTGCCGAGAAGCGTGTGAAAAACCTTGAGCAGCAGATTGCCGACACCGAAGCGGCGATAGCTGAGATAGAGGCGCAACTGTCGCAAGGCAACGCTACCGACCCTGAAATTTATTCCCGTCACGAGCAACTCAATCATCAACTGGAGGATATAATGGCTCAGTGGGAGCAAGCTTGTGAGGAACTTGAAGAAACCACTAATTCATAGTGAGTTATAACCACTAATTTACACTAATTTACACTAATTGTTGATTTTCACTAATAGAGGACCACTAATTGTTGATTCTCAGTAATTTGCGTTTGTGGTGTTGTGTAGTGCGCCGCACCGCGGCGTTCGGTGAAGCTAGTCAGCTCATCCTCGACTTATAGTCTTCGTAAGTGAATTCCCTTAGCACTTCAATTGTTCCGTCAAGGTGCTGTAGCACGATGGCGGGATGTGAGATGCCGTTGAACATATTGGTCTTTACTGTCGTGTAATGGTTCATGTCCTCAAAGGTGAGGTGGTCGCCTGCCTTCAGTTCATGTTTAAAGCTCCAGTCTCCCACATAGTCGCCGCTCAGGCATGAGTTACCACCGATGCGATAGGTGGGACAATTCACGTCAACCTCGCGCAACGCTTGCGTGATAACGGGTTTATAAGGCATCTCAAGGCAGTCGGGCATGTGACAGGCAAAGGACACATTTACAATCGCCGTCTTGATGCCACTGTTCTCCACAACATCAACTACTGTAGCCTCTAGGTCGCCAGTCTGCCAGCAGAATGCGCTGCCAGGCTCTAATATCACTTCCAAATTTGGATGCCGCAGCCTGAAATCTTGAAGCAGATGAATGAGATGCTCCACGTCATAATCCTTGCGAGTCATCAGGTGGCCGCCGCCCATGTTTATCCACTTGAGTTGTGGCAGCCATTTGCCAAACTGTTCCTCCATAGCGTCGAGCACTTTGGCGAGGTCGTAAGAGGTTGACTCGCATAGTGCATGAAAATGGAAGCCCTCGATGCCTTCGGGCACCGCATTAAGGTTCTCGCTTAGGATGCCAAACCGTGACCCAGGGCAGCAGGGATTGTAGATGTCGGTCTCAATCACCGAGCACATGGGGTTGATGCGCAGGCCGCAACTGATGCGGTCGCTAGGTTCAGCAGCGTTATGTTCATCGATAAATGGTTTGAACCTCAAAAATTGGTCAACTGAATTGAAAGTAATATGGCTGCTTCCGGCGATATACTGCTTTATGGTCTGCTCGGTATAGGCAGGGCAATAGGTGTGCGCCTTGCAGTGCAACTCGTCGTTGGCAAGCAGCATCTCGTTTACTGAACTGGCAGTAGATGCGATGCCATATTCCCTGAAAATGTGAAACGTGCGCCACAAGGCGTTGGCTTTGAACGCCATGATGATTTTTGCGCCACTTTCACGGCTCACACGGGCGATAAGGTCGAGATTGCGTCTCAACTTCTCCTCATATACTATATAATAAGGTGTATTCATTTTTTTAGTTTGTGCTACGCACAAAAGTTTAAGTTTAGTGGTTAGCTACAATATCTTGAATTTAGCAAATTTCAGCAGCAAGGTGCGTTGTCCCATCACATCAAACTCCACGATGATTTTCGGGTCACTGCCGCTAGTGTCAATTTTAGCGATTGTGCCTTGTCCAAACTTGTTGTGCAGAATTAGGCAGCCCTCGCTAATCTCGCTCAGAGAATGTAAAGTGAAGTCGCCGCCCACCGCATTGGCTGGTGGGGGAGTGCTTTGTGATACAGGTCGAAATGAGGGTTGAGGCCTCTGTGCTGGCGGTTCCTTGTATTCGCTTCTCAGGCTCTCAAACCCTCGGCGTCGCTCGGTCCTATAGTCATAACGTTCCTCTCTCTTGGGCTTATTACCGCTTGTGGCGCCCATCGCCAGGAATTGCGGGTCAATGTCACGAAGAAAACGGCTGACAAGGCAATTCTGGGTGCTGCCATTGCGGAAACGTGACTTGGCGTAGGTTATCACGCAGTTTTTCTCGGCACGCGTTATGGCGACATAAAGCAGCCGTCGTTCTTCCTCGATAGCAGCAAGCGAGTCTTTGCTCATAGCCGAGGGGAACAGGTCTTCTTCCACTCCCACTATTATCACATTCTTGTATTCCAGACCCTTAGCGGCATGCACCGTCATCAGCGTCACGCACTCACCAGTGCTCTTGTCGGTGTCTTGGTCGGTGGCGAGTGATGCCTGGGCTAGGAAGTCGGTCATTCTTGTCTCGACAGAGCCTTGCTCTTCTTGCTCCTCAACAAAATCATGAATTGCCGATAACAGCTCGTTGAGGTTCTCCTGCTTACTGATATTCTCTATCGACTTGTCTTTCATCAACTCAGCCATTATGCCGCTGCGCTCAATGATAGTGCGCCCCAGTTCGTAGGCATTGACACCAGTCTGGTCTTGCGCTGCAAAGCCGTTGATAAGTTCCACAAAGGTTTGCAGCTTCCTTGATGTGCCTCCGTTCACGTCAAGCTTGTGATGCTGTGGATTGTTCAACACTTGCCACATACTCACGCCGTTATCTATGCCGCAGTGCTGCACTTTTGCCATTGTTGTGGCACCGATACCACGTGCGGGATAATTGATGACTCGCCGCAAAGCCTCATCATCGTTGGGGTTGATAGTGAGGCGGAAATAGGCTAAAGCGTCTTTGATTTCCTTGCGCTGATAGAACGAGAGGCCGCCATAGATGCGATAGGGGATAGGGCGTCGCTTGTCGCCATGCTTGTTCTTAAGGCCTCCGCTGCCCAGTGCTTCCTCCAGCACACGCGACTGGGCGTTGGTGCGGTAGAGCACTGCAAAGTCCTCATAGCTGCACCCCTCGCGCGCCTTTAACGACAGAATGGTGCTTGCCACAACGTAGGCTTCTTCATAGTCGTTATAACATTCTACCACATTAACTTTCGTTCCCACAGGGTTTTCGCTGTAGATGTTCTTCTTAATTTGACGTTTGTTTTTGGCAATTAGTGAGTTTGCAGCTCCAATTATGTTCTGTGTTGAGCGGTAGTTGCGCTCGAGTTTGAATGTCTGAAGTTTCGGGAACGACTTTTTCAAGTCAAGGATATTGGAGATGTTCGCCCCTCTAAACGAATATATGCTCTGCGCGTCGTCGCCCACTACGCACACATGGTTGTGCGACTTGGCGAGTTGGGTGATGATAAGATGCTGGGCAAAGTTAGTATCTTGGTACTCATCAACCAAGATGTATTCAAACCGTGCCTGATATTTCTTGAGGATTTCAGGATTGTCACGCAGCAATATATTGGTATAGACCAGCAGGTCATCAAAGTCCATCGCTCCGGCAATCTTGCAGCGGTGGCAATAAGTCTTGTAAATCTCGGCGGTGAGCGGTCGCTTGAGTCTTGCGTCTTCATCAAGCAGCTGACGGTCGAGCTCATAATATGACGGCGTGATGAGCGCATTCTTCATCATCGAGATGCGCGACTGGATAGTGGCAGGCTTATATACCTTGTCGTCAAGCTGCATGTCCTTGATAATTAGCTTTATGAGCGAACGTGAGTCACTTGTGTCATAAATCGTGTAATCATGGTCAAACCCGATGCGGTCGGCATTGATGCGAAGGAGTTTGGCGAAGATGGAGTGGAACGTTCCCATCCACAGGTGTGACGAAACCTCATCTCCCACCAGTGCTTTGACGCGCTCGCGCATCTCGCCGGCGGCTTTGTTGGTGAAGGTCAATGCCATGATGTGCGATGGGAAATAACCGAGTTTGAGCAGGTGAACAATCTTGTAGGTGAGTACACGGGTCTTCCCCGAGCCAGCACCCGCTATCACCAGCTGCGGTCCGTCGCAATAAAGCACCGCCTCGCGCTGCTGGTCATTGAGTTTATTTAAATAGTCTTCCAAAATTTATCTAGAATTAAAAATCGAATAATCGAGCAATCGAGCAATCGAGCAATCGACCAATCGACCAATCGACAAAAAACCTATAACCCTCCATAACAAGGGATTTCTTCAAGAAAGCAATAGCTGTTGTTGTCATAGTCAATTTTGCAGCAGTAGTGGGTCATGCCGTTCGACACTATCAAGTATCTTGCCTTCAGCACCATGTTGTAACGCACTATCTGGTCAAAGGTCTTTTGGGTAATCTCGACTGTTGGAGCTTTATACTCTACAATCACCAGTGGCGCTCCTTGACGGTCGGCGACGAGTGTGTCGCAGCGGCGCTTGATACCGTTTTGAGTGAGCGAAATCTCATTGTTCATCAATGCAGCGGGAAATTCCCTGTCCTCAATCAAGAAGCGCACGAAGTTCTGTCGCACCCATTCCTCGGGGGTGAGGGTAACCCATCGCTTGCGCAATGTGTCGAGGATGACAAAAGTATTATCCTTGTTTTTTATATTAAACTGATATTCAGGGAGATTTAACCTCTGCATGATTTTTTGTTTGTTAGTCTGCGAAATATGTTGTAAATTTACAAAAAATTTCTGAATTACGCATTCTTGTCTTTGAAAAAAAGTAATCATGGCAGCAAAAAAAGAAGATGTTACGTTTTCGGGCTTGTTGAAAGAAATCAACGCCAAGAAGTTTCGACCAATATATGTCTTGCATGGCGAGGAGGGCTATTTCATAGACCGCCTCGAGGAAGCTATTGTCGAGAACGCTCTGTCGCCCGATGAGCGTGACTTCAACCTCAATATAATCTATGGTGCCGATGTCACCGACATTCGCAACGTGATAAGCATGTGCAAGCAATATCCCGCTATGGCACAGCATCAGGTGGTAGTTATCAGAGAGGCGCAGGTGGTGGGGAAACTCAACAATAAAGGCAATGCCAACGAGCTAAACCAACTCAAGCACTATGCTGCGCAACCTCTCACAAGCACCATTCTTGTGGTGTGCAACAAGGGTGAAGCAATCAAGGGCAAAGAATTTGTCGATGCGGTGAAGAAGAACGAGTCGGGAGTGGTGTTCCGCAGCGACAAGTTGCGTGAGGGCAGACCTATGGAGCTAGCAGCAATGGATTACATCAAGTCGCAGGGCTGCTCCATCGACGAGAAAGCGCTGTCGATGCTGTCATCAAATGTTGGAAACGACATCTCGCGACTCTACACCGAAATCGACAAACTCAAAATCCTAGTAAAAGACGACAAGCGCATTACTCCCGAACTGATAGAAAAGAACATAGGCATCAGCAAGGACTACAACAACTTCGAGCTCGAGGAGGCTCTCTCGCGGCGCAATGCCAAGAAAGCCTTTGAAATAATCAACTACTATGAAAAGAACCCAAAGGCTAACCCCACAGTGGTCACGGTGAGTATGCTCTTCGGCTATTTTTCCAAACTGCTCCTTTATAGAGCTGCCACCGACCGTTCACAAGCAGGACTCATGGCTGCCGTAGGCACCAAATCGGCGTTTAGAGTCAAGAAGTTTGAGGAAGCCTCACGATACTATAACACACTGGCTTGCGTCAATATAATCTCCTGGATTAGAGAGTGCGACACTAAGAGCAAAGGTATAAAATCGCGCCAAGACGCCAATGCCTTGCTGCGAGAATTGATTTATAAAATCCTTACAAGCTGACGAGCTTACAAGGAACGAGCTGACAAGCTGACAAGGAACGAGCTGACAAGACAAGTGTATAATTTTAGATAAATTAAGCTGCGCCTCGCAAATAAAAATGAAAATCTTCGTTTTTCATTTTGTATTTCTCTCGGCTTGCACTAATTTTGGATAAATTAGGCTGCGCCTCGCAAATAAAAATGAAAATCTTCGTTTTTCATTTTGTATTTCTCTCGGCTTGCACTAATTTTGCAATCATAACCTTTTAACCAATAATATTATGGCAAAGAAAGACCGTTTGAACTCCTATAAGATAGAGCGTCGTGAGTTTCATGACAAGGTTATCAACTTCTTCAACGAACAGGACGAGGCAGCGTTCAACTACAAGCAGGTGAGTGCTCAAGTTGGCGCGAAATCGCCCAAGCAGCGCGCGTTGATTGTCGAGATACTTGAGCAGCTGTCGATGGACGGCTTCCTCAACGAGGTGGCTCCAGGCAAGTTCAAGGCAGCTCAGCGCAACAATGTGGCAGCTGGTATCTTCATCCGCCGCAGCAACGGCAAGAACAGTGTTCAGCTCGAGGGTGACGACGCCACTCCCATCATGGTTGCCGAGCGCAACTCGATGCACGCCCTCAACGGCGACAAGGTGATGGTGCACATCAGCGCCGCGCGTAGTGGCTTTGAGCCTGAGGCCGAGGTCATCAAGATTGTTGAGCGCAAAGACCAGGTGTTCATTGGTATATTGAATATAAAGAAATATTTTGCTCACTTGGCGACTAACAGCAAGTTCCTCGCTACCGACATCTTCATCCCTCTCGACAAACTCGCTGGCGGCAAGACCGGCGACAAGGCTGTGGTGCGCATCATCGAGTGGCCCGACGGCAGCAACAGCCCAATTGGTGAAGTTGTGGATGTGCTGGGCAAGGCTGGCGAGAACAATGCCGAGATTCACGCCATTCTCGCTGAGTTTGGCTTGCCATATCACTATCCCGAGAATGTGGAGCGTGTTGCCAACAAACTTGAACCTGGCATCACCGATGAAGAAGTCGCTCGCCGCCGCGATATGCGTGGAGTCGTTACTTTCACCATCGACCCCGCCGACGCCAAGGACTATGACGACGCCCTCTCCATAGAGAAACTGCCTAACGGTCGCTGGCAGATAGGTGTCCACATCGCCGATGTCACTCACTACGTGAATCCCGACACGGTCATTGATAAGGAAGCCTATTCGCGCGCCACCTCGGTATATCTCGTTGACCGCACGGTGCCTATGCTCCCCGAGCGGCTGTGCAATTACATCTGCTCGCTGCGACCACATGAGGACAAGCTGTGCCACTCGGTGGTCTTTGAGATGGACGACAACGCCAAGGTGTATAAATACAAGATTTGCCACACTGTAATCAACAGCGACCGTCGCTTCTGCTACGAGGAGGCGCAGGAAATCATTGAGACTGGCAAGGGCGATTTAGCAGAGGAAATCCTCACCTTCCACAAGTTGGCACAGAAACTTCGCAAACAGCGTTTTGAAGAAGGCGCAGTGGAATTTAACCGTGAAGAGAAATATTTTGACATCGACGAGAATGGCACTCCCACCGCTGTGCATCTGCATGTGTCGAAAGAGGCCAACCAGCTTATCGAGGAGTTTATGCTGCTTGCCAACCGCACCGTAGCAGCCCACATAGGCAAAGTGCCGCCAAGCAAGAAGGCGAAGGCATTTGTCTATCGCATCCATGAGCAGCCCGACCAGGAGAAGCTTAACAATGTAGCCGACATCGCAGCGCACTTTGGTCACACCCTTAAGATTAGCGGAAGCGCAAAGGAGGTGAACCGCTCCATCAATAAATTGCTTGTAGAAATCAAGGGAAAACCTGAGGAAGACCTTATTTCGCTACTCGCCATCAAGTCGCAGGCAAAGGCAGTGTATTCGAGTGAGAACGTGGGGCATTACGGTTTGGCATTTGACTACTACACCCATTTCACTTCACCCATTCGCCGCTATCCCGATGTGATGGTACACCGCCTGCTCGACAAGTATGCCGAGAAGGGCGCGCGCACCGTAAATCCCGAGAAACTTGAGGAAGACTGCCAGCACGTGAGCAGTCAGGAGCAGCTCGCCGCCAATGCCGAGCGCGCCTCAATAAAATATAAAGAGGTGGAATTTATGGGCGCTCGCTTGGGCGAGGTCTATGAGGGCAAAATCTCGGGTGTGACAGAGTGGGGCGTGTATGTGGAGCTTAACGAGACTCACTGCGAGGGCATGATTGCCGTGCGTGACCTCGATGATGACTTCTACGAGTATGACGAGAAGAACTACATGATTCGTGGCCGCCGCCGTGGCAAGAAATACCAGCTCGGCGACACGGTGACGATTCAGGTGGCGCGTGCTGACCTGGTAAAGAAGCAGCTCGACTTTGTGCTTGTTGATAGAGAGAATCCCGCTGGCAGCCACCGCATCGACAAGGCACCAATCACCTACGCGTCGCAGATGTCGCGTGAGACGGCTACCGACCGACTGCGTGCCGAGTATGAGGGCGGCAGGTCGTCACGCCGCCAGAAACGAGGACAGCGCGGCAACAGCACCCGCCGCGAGGAGACTAGGGGCAAAGCTGCTAAAGGCAAATCAACCCGTGGCGGCAAGACCAGCAAGCGCCGCCGTCGTTGAGTGTTAAAAGACAATTAAGGACAACCGCTTTGGTTTTTGAAAATTTTAAGGACAATTGTCTCCGCTTAAATACTACAGAGGCAATTGTCCTTAATTAATTGTATCTAATGCTTAAATGATATTGTCCTTAATTGTCTTATAAAAGTGTTGCTGGGTCGAGGTGTGCGCTCTCGATGTCTTTGAAGTAGCGATAGGTGCTCACTTTCAATTCCATAGTAGCGTCCTCGTCGCAAACGATGATAGCCTTGCGGTGCATTTGCAGGGCGCTGAGGGTACACATGTGCGACACGCCGCCTTCCACCGCCTGTTGCAGGGCGCGGGACTTCTTGTAGCCATTTACGATAATCATCACGCTGCGGGCAGCCATCACGGTGCCAACACCTACGGTTAGAGCGGTCTTAGGCACTTTGTTCACGTCGTCGTCGAAGAAGCGGCTGTTGGCGATAATGGTGTCTTGAGTGAGGGTCTTCATGCGTGTGAGCGAGGTCAACGACGACCCTGGCTCGTTGAAAGCGATGTGTCCGTCGGGACCTACGCCACCCATGAAAAGATCGATGCCGCCAGCCGCCTTGATGCGCTCTTCATATTCGGTACACTCTTTCTCGAGGTCTTCGGCATTGCCGTTGAGGATGTTCACATTCTCCTTCTTGATGTCGATGTGCGAGAAGAAATTATTCCACATAAAGCTGTGGTAGCTCTCGGGGTGTTCCTCGGGCAGACCCACATACTCGTCCATGTTGAAAGTCACCACATTTTGGAACGACACCTTGCCGGCTTTGTTGAGTTCGATGAGTTTGCGGTACATGCCAAGTGGTGAACTGCCGGTGGGGCATCCTAATACAAAAGGTTTCTCGGGAGTGGGTTTTGCCTCGTTGATGCGCGAGGCCACATAATTGGCCGCCCAAGCCGATACCTGCTCGTAGTCAGGTTCAATAATAAGTCTCATATTTTTATAGTTTACAGTTTTTTCTAGATTTTCTAGAGTTTTTAGATTATGGACAAGGCACGCCTTATCCCTATTTATCACTTAACACTTATCACTTAACACTTATCTTCTCCTTGCTGGTTTGTAGGGCTTAATGCGGTAGTCGCAATCAACCTTGCCCTTTACCATATTGTTGAGTTTGTTGCGAATCATCTGTTTGCGTATTGCCGAGATGTGGTCGGTGAATACGTGTCCCTCCAGATGGTCATATTCGTGCTGGATGACGCGGGCGAGAAAACCCTCGATGTCCTCGTTGTGCTCCTGCCAATTCTCGTCGAAGTAGTTGATGTGCAGCTTAGTGTGGCGCGTCACATTCTCATGGATGCCTGGCACGCTCAGGCAGCCTTCCTCGCGGCTCTCGGTGGGGCTGTCCTCGTCAATATCGATTTCGGGGTTGATAAGCACCAAGCGTTTGTCCTTGAGTTCGGGAAACTTGTCACTCAATGCATCCACGTCAATGTAAATGATTCTTGCGCTCACGCCAACCTGTGGCGCGGCGATGCCAATGCCGTCGCTGTCGTACATGGTGTCCTTCATGTTCTGGATAAGTTCGGCGAGGACGGGAAAGTCCTTGTCGATGGGCTCTGCCACTTTGCGCAGCACGGGTTGGCCGTAGATATAAACAGGTAGTATCATAGTGTGTTGTTATATTGTTTGCTTTGCAGATAATCGTTCAAGATGATGCTGGCGGCTATGGTATCGACGCGTGCTTTGTCGCGGCGGTCGCTCTTCTTCATGCCGCCGTCGATCATCGCTTGGTGGGCGAGGGTAGAGGTGAAACGCTCGTCAACCATCTCAATAGGCATATCGGGCATCTCCTTTTTCAGGCGGTTGACGAATGGCGTGATGTAGCGCATGCTCTCACTGGGCTCGCCGTTGAGTTGAGTGGGTTGGCCAATCACAATCAGCTCCACCTCCTCATGGCTTAAATAGTCTTTGAGGTAGTCCATAAGTTTGTGAGTGGCAACGGTTTCAAGACCATTGGCGATAATCTTTAGAGGATCCGTCACAGCGATTCCGCACCGCTTGCGACCATAGTCGATAGCTAATATTCGTCCCATAAACGTGCAAAATTAGTGTAAGTTGAGAGAAAAACAAAATGAAAAACGCAGTTTTTCAATTTTTTTTGCAAGGAAGAACTTTCAAAGCAGGGAAAAAATCAAAAAAATACTCAAATATTTGGTGGTGCTATCATTTTTGATTAATTTTGCGAAATTTTAACAATGAAGCTAACGAGCAGATAAGATACAAGCAAACAAGGCAATGTGAGTTGTTGCAGCATTAAATTTGCCTTGCTAGTTCTTAAGCTCGTCAGCTGAGAACTAAAAACTATAGATTTCAACACGTCGTGGCGGCTCAGAGTAAGATATATGGCTTGATTGGGAAATCGCTGACGCATTCCTTCTCGATGGATTTCTTTAACCAGAAGTTCATCGCCGAGGAGATTGATGCCAGTTATATCAACTTTGAGATAGATGACGTGAGTGACTTGATGTCGATTTTAAGCGAGTATCCCAATATTTATGGCCTAAATGTTACTTCTCCCTATAAAGAAGAGGTGATTCCATATATGGATGAGCTTGATGAGACTGCCAAGATGGTTGGGGCGGTAAATGTCATTAAGATAATTAAAAATTCTGGTGACGGCGTGCTGAGAATGATTGGATATAACTCCGATTTCAATGGTTTTAAAAACTCCTTAGTGCCATCGCTGACACCCGAGATGAATAGGGCGTTGATTTTGGGAACAGGTGGAGCATGCAAAGCTGTGAGGGCGGTTCTTGAATCGCTGGGAATTGAAGTGAGTCTGGTGTCGCGCAAGAAATCGGCACAGACCATTACCTACGAGGAGCTTACCAAACAGATGATCCATGATCATAAACTGATTATCAACACTACGCCACTCGGCACCTATCCTTTCACCGAGACATGTCCTCTTATTCCTTACCGCTTTATCACTTCGGCGCATCTGTGCTATGACCTGGTGTATAATCCCAGTGAGACTACGTTCATGAGACTCTCGGCAGAACGTGGGGCAAAAGTGAAAAACGGGCTTGAAATGCTTCTGCTACAAGCATTTGAGTCTTATAGAATCTGGACCGAACAATAGCCCTTTTCTCAATTGTTATGGGCTCACCAAGCATCTTGTCGAGATTGCCAGTTTTGATATTGCTGGTTCCTTTAGTTGTTGGCATTCTGCTGTTTAAGGTAGTGCCTTTTTTATGGTTGCCTATCACATTGGCGGCATTGTCAGGTGTTGCCTTGCTATCGCTTATGGTGCTGATGAAATCGCCTGCTGTGGCATTGAGACTGCGAGGTTTCCACATTATACCTTTGTCGATGTTTATGATTGCGGTGGGCTGGTTTGCGGCATATATAGCGACGCCACCCGAACTAAATCTCAAAGAAGTGAATAGCAAAGCTGTGCTGGGAAGAATTGAGAGCATCGACTTTCACGAGAAGAGCATGGAGATGCAAGTCAAGCTTTTAAAACTTGATGAAGGTGAAGCTCCACTGAAAAAATCACATATTATCTTATCAACCAGAGGTTGCGATTATGAATCAGCACCTGGCGATTTGATTGCGTTTAAGCTGAACATTGAGCCAGTAAGGAATTTGGGCAATCCCGATGAGATGGACTATGCGACCTATCTGCTGCACAAAGGCATCCGCTACCGGCAGCACGCCAAATTAGAGTCGGTGACGAAAGTAGGGGAGTCGCCCACTCTGCTGACAAGAGCGGAGAACCTGCGGCAAACACTTGAACATAAAATTTTGAATTCCTCTCTTGCTCCTGAGACGCAATCTATGCTGATTGCCGTGCTGCTTGGCAATGATGATTTCATCACTCCCGAGACCCGCGAACATTTTTCGGTTGTTGGCGTGGCTCATGTGCTTGCTCTCAGCGGTTTGCATGTCGCGATTATCACGTTGCTGATATGGTTTTTGCTTTTCCCTCTTGACTACATGCGTGCTAAGAAACTGCGATTGGTCATTACCTTGTTGCTGTTGATAGGCTATGATGTGCTTACTGGAATGTCGCCATCGGTGGTGAGGGCAACGGTGATGATTGCCTTTGTGTTTATGTCCACATTGTTCTACCGTAAATCCACGCCACTCAACTCGGTGGCAGCCGCGGCACTGGTGATACTCGTCTTCTCACCCGGAGCGTTGTATAGTGTGGGTTTCCAGTTGAGTTTCATCACAGTGGCTGCGTTGATAGTTTTCTTTCAGACTTTTGAGATAAAATACCCTTCAAACAGGTTGCTGAAATATCTCTATTCATTGTTCTTGACATCGCTGGTTGCGATGTTATCGTCAACAATCCTGACCGCCTATTATTTCAACACACTGTCGGTGATGACAGTGCTTGCCAATTTCGTCATTTTGCCAGTTTTCCCCATTTTTATGATTATTGGCGCTGTAATATTGTTATTGCTCACTATGGGTGGCTCAATTGGATGGTTGAATAGTGTTCTCGACTGGATGACGACGTTTATCAATGGTTCGGTGAATTGGCTCAGCACTTGGAGGTTAGGGCATAACGATGTCTATGTCACTTGGGTGGCGGTGGTGGTTTATTATGCCATACTTGTTTTGGTGACGATGTGGCTCTACCGCCGCAACATTCGATGGCTCTTGGCGGCTGGAGTGGTGCTGGTGATAGGTTTGGCTCACGGCATTGTGGTGGATGTCACAACTCCTAAGCAGGGAATGGTGATTTTCAACTCCTATAACTCCACGCCAGTGCTCTGTCACAATCACGGCAAAGCGTTGCTGTGGGTGCCCGATGTGGAGAACGATTTTGATGTAGAGGCCTTCAAGCGTCACCACAAGGCTTTCCTAGCACACTACAGCATTGACTCATTGATGCTTGTCGATTCAACAATATGTTCGATTGAAGGAGGCATTGTCAATCATCCTTATGCCATGATGTTCGACAAGAAGATACTCTCGGTGGGCAAAGGGCATTGGAAGAACTACGAGCCAGCCGATAGCAGTGAGGTGAAGTTTGACTTCCTGCTGGTGACAAAGCAGTATCATTCCACAATCGCTAAAGCGAGAAAACTCTTTGACGTGAAAACCATTGTCCTCTCAGGCGACATCTACGACGACAATATCCCCGCCCTTGAGAAAGAATGCCAAGAGCTAAAAGTGCCTTATTACAGCATAAAAACGAGTGGTGCTTTTATATTACACAATAGATAACTCCTTTTTTCACACAAGTTCTCTCGTAGCAAGTCAAGTTAGTTGCGTTGACAAGCAAAAGACTGAACTGCCCCCCTTATCTCTTCACTCTACCTGCGGCGAAGAAGTGTTTTACATAGTATTTTGCTGTTAGGTCGTCGATTACTACGCCTCGTGATGATGAGGCGTGGGCGAATTTGTTGTCTTTAAGGTATATTCCCACGTGAGAGATTTTGCCGCCTTCTCCGTTGTTGAAGAACACGAGGTCGCCTTCTCGCAAGGCTTCTTTGTCGATAGGTGTGCAGTTGTTGTAATATTGGAGACCGCCTCGCCGCTCCAACGCTATGTCATAGACGCAGAGATAGAGTTCCATGACAAACCCTGAGCAGTCGGTGCCCACTTGCTTAGTGTGCCCGCCACCGCTATAGGGTGTGCCCAGCCAACTCTTGATTTCTTTGTATAGAGCTTTGTTGTCGTTTCGGCTGAGCGTGATGTCGAGTCGTTTCCATTCCTCGTCGGTGGCAGTGGGGCCGTTGTCAATGCCTCTGTCGTCGTAATAGCCGTCATCGTTGGGTTTTGTCTTTGCCCAATCGCGGTTGTGGTTGCCGCTCGTGCGCCTCACAGAACTCGTGGTGCGACCGCGTTTAGTAGGGTAGCCACTGTCATCGTCATTAGCTTGTCTCATCACATTGCACGACACACTCAACATTGCCAACAGCAATGCTACTAAGACTATTAGTTTGTTGAAATGTGTCATGGTAGTCATGATTTTTAAGCTAACGAGCAAACGAGCTAACAAGGAACAAGCCAAATGGTGAATAATACTATTGCCTTGTTAGCTTGTTCCTCGTTAGCTTGTCAGCTATTTATTTGTCAGCGTCCTTTTCCTCTTCGGCGGTTTCTTCTTCTTTTGGAAGGAAGTCGGTCATGCCGCTGTTGATAAGGAAGTTGTACCAGTTGATGAGTTTCTTGATGTCGGTGTTGTAAACGCGGTCCACGTCAAAGTCGGGTACAACCTCTTTGAAAAACGCCTGCAATGCCTCTGGCTCCTTATATTTGGCGACATCAAGAGGTTTTGCGTCATATTTTGTCTTTATCACCTCAAGAATCTCTCCGAGTGGCTTGTCGCCACTCTCGGTGTACATAGAGATATCTCCAAGTGAGATGACTTTGTCTCTTGAGCTGGCAATGCCACGTTTTTTGTCGGTGATGTTTTCAACGATGATAACGTTTTTGCCGTATTTTACAAGACGGTACAATCCGGGACGTCCCGAGATAGCTAGAATTTCTTTCAACATAATTTTTATTGTGTTTTAAAAATAAATGATTTCTTTAGTTTACGAGCTGACTAGGGACAAGCTGACAAGGCAATGGCATAATGATATACACTTGTCTCCTCAGCTTGTCAGCTTGTTTCTTGTTAGCTATTTATTTCAAGCAGTTCGATAATCTTGTTTAGTGCTGCGTCGAGGCCTCCCACGTTCTTGCCGCCAGCTTGGGCGAACCCTGGCTGACCGCCGCCACCGCCTTGAATGAGCTTGGCGGCCTCGCGGATAATCGTGCCAGCATTCTTGCCTTCACTCACGAGGTCATCGCTCAGGGCGATGGTGAGCATGGGTTTGTCGTTGCTGTGGGTTGCTGCGACAAATGCCACCTTAGGCTGCTTGTCGCTCTTGATGGATAGTGCGAGGCTCTTGACAATGTCGGTCTCAAACGGTCCATGAAGTTTCAGCACAGCAATATCGCCTACCATAACTGATGTGGTGTAGAGTTTCTCCTTGAGCATTTTCACGCGCTCCTTGATGAACTCGTCAACTTGCTTGTGGAGATTGGCATTCTCACTAATCGACTTATTGATTGCTGTCATAATGTCGGGGGCATTATTGAAAATTTCCTTGATGCCCTTGATGGTGTCTTCTATTGTGTCCATAGCATTCTCCACATTCTCGCCTGTGATGGCCTCGATGCGGCGTATGCCGGCGGCGATAGAGCTCTCGCTTACAATCTTTATCATGCCGATGTTGCCCGAATTGGCGACATGAGTGCCACCACACAACTCCACCGAGTCGCCGTACTTGATCACGCGCACCTTGTCGCCATATTTCTCGCCAAAGAGTGCCATAGCACCCATCTCGCGAGCCTCAGCAATAGGAACTTCTCGATGCTCTTCACGAAGTATCGCCTCACGCACAAGGGCGTTGGCGCGATGCTCAACTTGGCGTATCTCCTCAGGGGTCATCTTCTTGAAGTGTGAGAAGTCGAAGCGAAGCATGTTGGCATCAACATACGAGCCTTTCTGCTCCACATGAGTGCCTAGCACTTGACGCAGAGCATAGTGGAGCAGGTGGGTAGCAGTGTGGTTGCAGGCTATCGCCTGGCGAGCCTTCGTGTCGATTTGTGCCACAAAAATGGCGCTTGGGTCGGCAGGCATTTTCTTGACGATGTGTACAGGCAGGTTATTCTCACGTTTGGTGTCGATGATCTCAATCTTCTCGTCGCCATTGATGAGCCATCCCTTATCACCCACTTGACCGCCCATCTCGGCATAAAATGGGGTAGTTGCGAGAACCACTTGATAAAACTCGTTCTTCTTTTGCACCACATGGCGGTAGCGCAGTATCTTGGTCTCACACTCGGTGAGGTCGTAGCCCACAAACTCTGTCACGCCCTCTTGCAGCTCCACCCAGTCGCTTGCCTCTACGGCGGCGGCATTGCGCGCACGCTGCTTCTGCTTTGCCATCTCGGCGTCGAACTGTTCCTTATTGACAGTCATCTCGTTCTCTTTGAGAATGAGTTCGGTGAGGTCGAGAGGGAAGCCGTAGGTATCATAGAGGGTGAACGCCACAGCACCGTCAATCTCCTTTTGGTTGTCGGCTTTGGCTTTGACAATCACGCCGTCAATCATCTTCATGCCAGTGTCGAGAGTGCGCAGGAAGGCATCTTCCTCTTCCTTGATGACATGCTTGATGAGGTCGGCTTGTGCAGGCAATTCGGGATAGGCCTCGCCCATCGACTCGATGAGGGTGTCAACGAGCAGGTGCATAAACGCCTCCTTGAAGCCGAGGAAGGTGTAGCCGTAGCGCACAGCGCGGCGTAAGATGCGACGAATCACATAACCTGCCTTTGCGTTGCTTGGCAGCTGACCATCGGCAATAGAGAAAGCGATGGTGCGCACATGGTCGGCGACAACGCGCATGGCGACATCGGTGTCATGATCTTTGCCATATTCCTTGCCGGCAAGAATGCCGATGGTCTTGATGAGTGGTTGGAACACGTCGGTGTCGTAATTAGACTTCTTGCCTTGCAATGCCATGCACAGACGTTCGAATCCCATGCCAGTGTCAATCACTTTGGCAGGCAGTGGCTCAAGCGAGCCGTCGGCCTTGCGGTTATACTGCATGAACACGAGGTTCCAAATCTCGATTACCTGTGGGTTGTCTTTATTGACGAGCTCGGCGCCAGGCACGGCGACTTTCTCCTCGTCGCTGCGCAGGTCGATGTGAAGCTCAGAGCACGGCCCACAGGGTCCAGTGTCGCCCATCTCCCAGAAGTTATCGTGACGGTTCCCGTTGATGATGTGGTCTTTGGGAAGGTGCTGCTCCCAGTAACATGCGGCCTCGTTGTCGCGCTCCAGCCCTTCGTCGGGTGAGCCTTCAAACACAGTGGCATACATCATGCTTGGGTCAAGTTTTAGCACATCAACCAGATATTCCCAGCAGAAGTCTATCGCTTCCTTCTTGAAGTAGTCGCCAAATGACCAGTTGCCGAGCATCTCAAACATGGTGTGATGGTAGGTGTCGTGACCCACTTCCTCGAGGTCGTTGTGCTTGCCGCTCACGCGAAGGCACTTCTGTGAGTCGGCGACACGTCGCCACTGGGCTTCTTTGTTTCCTAAGATGATGTCTTTGAACTGGTTCATGCCCGCGTTGGTGAACATGAGCGTTGGGTCGTCTTTAATTACCATGGGAGCCGACGGAACAATGTGGTGGTCGTGCTCCTCGAAATACTTCTTGAAAGATTCTCTGATTTCTTTAGCTGTCAACATGACTTTTTTATGTGGTTTTTAGTAATTTACCTATATTTTTCTTGCACAAGTCACAAAAATGTTGTTACTTTAGCACCAAAATTTCGGGCAAAGTTAATAATTTTACTCGTATTTTCTATATTAATAAAGTCAAAAAAACGAAATCAGATAGTAATTTATGGATGACAAACTGAGCAAGAAGTTTTATAAAATAGGCGATGTGGCTGAGATTCTTGGCATTCCCGCATCCACTTTAAGGTTTTGGGAGAAGGAGTTCACGGTAATCAAGCCCAAGCGTAACACTAAGAACATCAGGGTATATACTGTCAAGGATATTGAGACCATAAAGATGATTTATTATCTCGTCAAGGAGAAGGGCCTCAAGCTTGATGCAGCCCAAGCTATGATAAAACGCAACCGCGACGGCATTTCTAAGCAGTTTGAGGTAGTAGATCGCTTAAAACAGGTGCGAGAGCAGTTGATTAAACTCGATAATGCCCTTGCTTCGCTTAAAGAATAAAATATTCATTAATAAATAATTAATTTTTTATCATTATGAAAAAAATTATGTTTTTATTTTTTGCAATAGCATTTGTTGCAATTAGCGCAAACGCTACTGTTACTGTCAATGTTCGCACCACTACAGGTGACGCTCCATTCCTCTATGTGTGGAATGGCGCTGGCACTGCTCTAAACGGCGCGTGGCCAGGCACACAGATGGATGAGACACAAACCTACACCACAACTAGTGATGGCTTGGTTTGGTTCACTCAGAGTTTTGTGGAGGATGCTATCAACATCATTTTTGACGATGGTGAAGACCCTGCGATTCAGACCAGCAACATCATGGGTGTCACAGGAACTGGTTTTTATGTGTTTGACCCCGAAGAAGGCGAGTACCAAGACGTCACCGACACTTACATCACTCCAACCGGCTTTGACATAAACACTCTGCCAAGTACTGTCGTTTATGTTGAGGGTAAGGAGTTTGCTTACTTCATCGCCCCTGCAAGTTGGACCAAGTGCAACGTGTGGGTTTGGAGCAACACTACAGGCACCAATTTCACCAATTCAGGGACCTGGCCAGGTGATCCCATCACTTTGGTTGGCAACACAACCGATGGCAATCCAGTTTACCAGTGGATAGGTCCCGACATTAATGAGGCAGACCGCACCGAGTTCATCATATTTAACAACGGCTCTACACAGACTGCCAATCTTGACTATGTGGCTGGTGGTGTTTACAACCTTGCTGGAAAACTGCTTTACACTGTACCTAACAATGGTGGTGGCGGTAACATTGAATTGCTTGACCCAGTTATTACTGACAATTATATAGAGTTTGTAGGTATTAACGAAAGTGGTAATTACAAGTTCACACTCAATACTTATGAGTGGGGGAAGAAGGGTAATGGTCCGCAATTCCAGCTCATCATTGAGCCTATCGATGCCTCTAAACCAGCGTTCTTCTCGCAAAGCGACCTGAGTGACCCCAACTACTGGGAACCAATGTTTATGCATGTGACTGAGCAGATGGCAGGCGATGCGATGACAGCTCAGGACAACATCAAGCGCCTCTATCTTGGCGATGTGCAGCTGTTGCCTAACCAGTTCATTGACTATAACAACCTTCACATCGTTGGCTTCTATCTTAAAAAGGATTATATGCTACCCGAAGGCTGTCTTCTCAATGCTGGACAGCACATGGATGAGATGGATGTGAAATGCGATGGAACTATGACGCTTAGTCCCAATTCGCTGCCCGCCGATAAGATGTTCTATGTCACTGTTTACTCTCAGCCCATCTACGACGTGTGGGACAGCTACAAGCAGACCTACAACTGCCAGTACATCCTTAATATGGAAGGTTCCGCACCTGCTATCACAGCCGTTAAAGTCACAGCAAATGTCGATAATGAGTTTGTTTCTGAACAACTGCCAGCATCAGGCTTTGATGACGTGGAGATTGAAGCTCCAGTGAATAACTTCTATCTCAATAGGTTTGAGGTTGACGTGAATGTTGATGTGGAAGACATCTTTATGGATTACGCAATCTACAAAGAGGGAGAATCTAATGACGGATGGCTTTCGATTCACGCTACTAAAACCGAAGACGGTAAATGGGTTGCCGATAACATCAATCTCAACATCCTTCAGGGATTAGAAGCTGGGCAGACCTATATTTTGAGTTTTGATTTTATCTCTAGCTATGAAGAAGAATTGGGCGACCGTTTACGTTACGATAATGGGGGGCGCCTGTATCATGTGAAGTTCATTTGCGGTGCCAGCACCGCTATTCCTGGCGATGTAAACGGTGATGGCAACGTCACAGCTGCCGATGTCACTGCTCTCTACGACGTGATGCTCAACAATGACTACAGCCACGCCATTAACGGCGACCAAACTGGTGACGGAGAAATCACCGCCGCCGACGTCACCGCTGTCTATAATATCATTCTGGGAAACTGATTGTCATTACATATAATTATAGAATTGGGGCACAAGCATTGAACTTGTGCCCCAGTTTTATGTGTTGAGTGTTGAAGTGTTACTTCAAGTCGGGGTTTGTAATGTGCAGCTCATTCTGCACTTTTGGCATTGGGGTCTCCTGACCTTTGTTCTCCTCAGCTTTGATTTTTGCTTTAGCCTCTTGTTCGGCTTTGTAAGCCTTAGCTGCCTCGCTGCCAGGTTTCAGCCATGTGTCGAGCCACTTGAAGAACTCACGATGCCATACCAGAGCATTCTGTGGGCGCAGAATCCAGTGGTTCTCCTCGGGGAAGAGCACCATGCGTGATGGTATGCCACGAATCTGTGCCGCGTTGAATGCCTGACAAGCCTGGGTGAAAACGATGCGGTAGTCTAGTTCGCCGGCGGTTATCATGATTGGTGTGTTCCAGTTCTCAACAAAGTTGATGGGATTGGCCTCACGATATGATTTTTGAGCCATTGCATTGTCTTTCTCCCAACGAGGACCACCAAGATCCCATTGCACAAACCACATCTCCTCGGTCTCGAGGTACTGAGCCTCAATGTTGAAGATTCCTGCGTGAGCCAGGAAGCAAGCAAAGGTGTTGTTGTGGTTGCCGGCAAGCCAGTAAACCGAATATCCACCATAACTTGCGCCCACGGCACCCATGCGGTCGCCATCGATGTAAGGCTGCTGTTTCATGTACTCGGCTGCGCTCATGTAGTCTTTCATATTCTGGCCTCCGTAGTCGCCGCTGATTTGTGCGTTCCACTCGGTGCCGAATCCTGGCAGGCCGCGACGGTTGGGAGCGATAACCACATAGCCCTGACTTGCCATTAGGCGGAAGTTCCAGCGATAGGAGAAGAACTGGCTCACTGGCGACTGTGGACCACCCTCACAGAAGAAGATAGAAGGATACTTGTTGTTGGGGTCGAAGTCCGGTGGCAAAACTACCCACACTGTCATGTCTTTACCGTCGGTAGTCTTCACAATCTCTTTCTTGATTGTGATGGGCTTGAGCTGCTTGAGGATTTCATCATTAACGTGAGTGAGCTGGACAGGTTCTTTGCCCATCTCCATGCTGTAAATCTCATTGGGGTCAGCATAGTTGTGGCGCAGAGTAATCACTTTGCCGTCTTTCAAAGGAACGATAGCGCCAAAGTCGTAATATTTGTTGTCTTCCTCTTTGCTGTTAACAGGGCTAATGGTATCAACTTGTTGTGTCTCAATGTTGATTCGGAACATGGGTATGGTGCCCATGTAAGGAGCAAGGAAGTAGATGTGTTTGCCGTCGGGTGCCCATGCGATGTCGTCGGCGCTGTAGTCCCAATTCTCGGTGAGGTCAACAGCTTTTGCGCTGTCGCCCTTGAGGTCAAGAAGCATGATGCGATTCTTGTCGGCCTCATAGCCGTCGTGCTCCATCGAGAGGAACGCCAGCTTGTCCTTGAACACGCGTGGGTTGGTATCGTAACCCATCATGCCCTCGGTGAGGTTCTTGACGGTCTTTCCGCTTTCCACGTCATAGAGGTAAAGGTCGCTGTTGGTCGAGAAAGCATACTCCTTGCCGGTTTTCTTGCGGCAAGTGTAGATGAGCTGCTTGCTGTCGGCTGTCCAAGCAAAAGACTCAATGCCTCCCCAGGGAAGCATAGGAGACTCATATTCTGTGCCCTCAAGAATGTCCTTAGGATCTTTTACCACATTGCCAGTGAAGTCGGCGACAAAGGGGTGAGGCACTTCGGTCACCCACTGGTCCCAATGCTTATACATCATGTCGTCGATGATGCGTGCGTTGGCTTTGTCGAGTTCGGGGTAGTGGTCGGTGGGCAGGGTCTTGCCATATTTCACGTTGCTGATCATGACAATCTTGTTACCGTCGGGCGAGATGACAAAACCGTCAACGCCATTCTCAAGCTCACTAACGGGCTTGCGGCTGCTGCCGTCGGCGTTCATTACCCATACCTGAGTTTTAGCGTCTTCCTTTTTGGGGTCGCAATAGAGGAATGCAATCATTGCTCCATCGTTAATCCACACAGCGTTGTTTTCGCTGCTGGGGGTGTTAGTGATATTGACAGCAGGTGTCTTACCGTCGGTGTCCATTACCCAGATGTCGCTATTGCCTTTGTTTTCCTCAATGTTCTGATAGTTGACATTGAAGAGGATGCGGGTGCCGTCGGGCGACACTTGCGGGTCGCTCACGCGTCCAAGTGCCAATAGTACCTCGGGGGTGAATTTCCCGTCTTTGATTTCAATGGCCAACGCGTTAGCTGCTTTGTCTGATTTACAAGCAGTCAATGCCATCAAAGCCGCTAATGATGCCATAAGTGTTGTTTTTAAAAAGCGATTCATAAAAATTAGTTGTTAATGTGAAAGATATTTGTTTTTTATATGTTTTTTGATTTATGCGCTTAACAAACTGCAAAATTAGCGAAAAATATTGATTTTCCGCTAATTCATGAGAGTTTTTTTATTTCACGATGTGAGTTTGAAGTTTTTGTGAGCTGTAGTGTGAGTTGATACTGCGAAAGGGTAGTGTGGCAACAATTATCATTGCCTTAGCTCGTCAGCTGAATACTACAACTTGAAACCAATACCAAGGTAAATGCTTCGTGGCAGCGATGGACCGTAGATATAGGCGCTGTCGCGTTCTGGACCTGTGTCGAGGTCTTTCTGGAACTGGTTGAAGATGTTGATGATGCCACCATTTACATTCATCTGTACTTTGTTGAAGATGTTGAACTTGTAGGACAGCTTCATGCTCATGTCCCAAAAAGTGGGTGTATTGACTTCCACATCTACTGGAGTGCCACTGCTTTCATAATGCTGCACAAGCATACTGCCAGTGCAGGTCCCGGTAACGTCGATGTCGAAATTGTTTAACGGAGTCACTTTAACATTGCAGTAGCCATAGGCATTTGGAGTTCGGAACATTTTGCGTTGTGGTGCTATGTCGTCGCTCCACTGCTCCGCTTCGTTGTAACGGCTTCGTTGGAAGGTGGCTCCCATCTCGAGGTCAACGGTGCGTGAGAACATGAAATCAAGAGTTGTGGAAATGCCCATCACCTTCGCTCCGCTGCCATTATATCGCTCAATGACGGTGCAGCCTTGTGAATCTACAATGTCGGTTTCTCTCTCGGCAAACACATTAGTTAAAGAAGTGTGAAATCCCTCAATCATCCAGTTGAAGTTGAAGGTCTCAAACGAGTGATAGCCGTTTGCCGACAACGTGAAGGTGCGGCTGCGCTCCTCTTTTAGCCCATCGGCGAGGTGAATCTTGAAACGATTGCCGGCAGCCATCTCTATGTGCATCTCCTCGTCAAAAATCTGCGGAGCGCGGAACCCTTCGCCGTAGGTGGCGCGTAACGTGATTTGTTTAGATGGGCTATATCTAAGATTGACGCGTGGGCTAAAGATGGCATTCTTCACCAAGTTGTGCTTGTCGATGCGCGCACCAATGAGGAAACTCCACGTCTCATTTTTCCATTCGTTCTGTAAATATCCGCTTGTGATGTGGGTGGATTGTTTGGTCTCGAAATTGTAGCCAAGCGCGATGTCTCTAAGGCGGTCGTTGTTGTATTCAAAACCGATGGTTAGCTGTGCTGGCATGAAGAGAAGTTTGTCGAAGCTATACCGCCCAAGAGTTCCGAGCATCCAAGTCAAGTCGGTGGTGCGGCTGTAGTACAGCGAAGCGTCGGGGTCGGGGTCTTCGTCGGTGCCGTAGCCGCCAGTGTAGCTGTGGCGGTTGATGGATGCCAAAGCGGCATAGACATCGTAGTGCCACTTGTGGTCATAGCTTGTCCATTCCCACGACAGGTTGGCGTTGTGCATATTGTGGCGAGCCTGCTCGCAGATGTTGGCGTTCTCGGGTTCCTCATGCATCTTGTTGCCGCCACGGCGGTTGTCGTGCATGAAATAATAGGTGAGAGCTAATTGCGAACGGGCGCTTGGTTTATAGAACATCTTTGTCCCTATAGTCTGCATGTTCAGTCGAGGTAGGGTAGTGTAGCCGTCATCGGTGTGGCTGTAGCCCTGACGATAGCGGTTGTTGGCAAAGACGGTTATGCCTTTAGTGATGTCGTCATCGATGAGTGACGCATTAAATGATGTGTTGTTGTCGAAGGTGCTGCCGCAGCCTATCGATGTGATAGTGTGGCTCGCCTCAAGGCTGTTGGTTGATGGTGTGCGGGTGATGATGTTGATTGTTCCCGCTACCGACGAGGCGCCATACAACGCCGAGCCGCCGCCACGCATCACCTCAATCTGATTAATCATGCACGACGGCAACTGCTCGATGCCGTAGAGATTGCTCACCGCTGAGAACACGGGGCGAGAGTCGATGAGGATTTGAGAGTAGTGCCCGTCGAGACCATTGATGCGCACCTGCTTGTAGCCGCAGTTGCTGCAATCGTCCTCGATGCGCACACCAGGCTGGAACGACAAGGCGTCGCCAACGCAGGCGGCGTTCACCGCATCGAGCAGTCGCCTTCCTGTCACCTGTATCATTGCTGGTGCCAGTCGCTGCAAGGTGGCAGTGTGGTTGGCGGTAATCACTACGTTGCCCAAGTGTACCGATTCTAATGAGTCTTCACTTTCTTGAGCATATAAGTTTATATTGCTAAGGGTTGCCATGACTATAGCCATAGCAACAAATAAGAATTTGTTCATTTGTTTTTTTAAGTGATTTGATATAATATAAAATGTGATTAAATCTTCTCAAGAAGATGCTAGAAGAATTATATCAAAATCACTGGTGGAGCTCGTGATTGCCTGTGGTTGGGTGTAATGGCAGGCAATGAGATAGTTAGAGGGCAGTCAATTGTGGTTACACTTTGTTGTATAGTCCATAATGGTGTGGAATGTAAAGTGAACTGATAACTGCTATTGATTTGGCACAAAAGACAAGGATGCATGTGATAATCTCCAGCGCTAATGTGACTATAGTGCTTGACATGGTGAGCGCACATCTCACAATAATCATCGCTGGCATGAAGCGTTTGCGGTTCATGGATGTGAACAGCATTTATGGCTTGCATCGACAGCAGTATCGCTAGCAATAGCCAAGTGTATGTCTTTTGGCGTAAATTCATTTCTCGGGTGCAAAATTATGGATATTTTCTGTAATATTCGTTTTTTTAAAAAGTTTTTTCTGAAAAATATTATTTGGGGTAATGTTTGTCGTGAAGATTGTGACATTGTTAATAACTTTTCGGTTTTTAGCGTAGCTATTGAGGTATTATTATCTAACTTTGCGGTTGCTATGAACGGACGAGGAAAGTTATATTTCAAATACGGAACTATGGGGTCGGCAAAGACGGCACTGCTGCTCACTCAAGCCTATAACTTCGAGGAGCGAGGGCTCAAGTACTTGTGCATGAAACCCATTATCGACAACCGTGAAAAGGAGAACGTGATACGCTCCCGCATCGGCATCGAGCGTGAGTGCAGTTGGATTTATCGCGAGATGAATATCTATGACTATGTGAGCGAGCTTTATGAGAGCAGTCTCGTGGTCAAGGATTGGATTCTTATTGATGAGGCGCAGTTTCTCTCGGAGGAGCAAATCGACCAACTGGCACGCATCGTGGATGACTATGGCACTAATGTGGTGTGCTACGGGTTACGCACCGACTTCCAGTCTCACCTTTTTGACGGCTCACGCCGATTATTTGAGATTGCCGACTCGATAGAGGAGATTAAATCGACCTGTGCCTGTGGTCGCAAGACCAGCATCAACGCCCGCATTGATGCCCAAGGCAACATCGTTACCGATGGCAATCAGGTGGAGATTGGCGGCGACGACCGATATGTGGCATTGTGCCGCAGCTGCTGGCGCAACAAGCGCATCGAGAGCGCCGAGCGTAACTCGTTGAAGTTCAAGAGCGAATAAAAACAGAACAGCAAACGAATAACGAACTGACAAGGCAATAGTTTATTACACTTGCCTTGTCAGCTCGTTTCTTGTCAGCTTGTCTGCTGGTTACTTTTCTGGGTCAAACATCTTGTGAATAACCCAGTTGACTATTGCTAGGATGATGCTGAAGAGAATGGCCGCCCATAAACTTTCTACATGGAAATATTGCTCGCCAATGATTTTTGCACAGAGCAGAACCATCAGACCATTGATAACGAAAGAGAATAGTCCAAGGGTGACAATATTCACTGGAATAGACAACAACTTGATTACTGGTTTGATAAAGGTGTTGATAGCTCCAAGCACCACAGCCACTACGGTGGCGACCCACCAGGGCGTGATCTTGACACTGTCCATAAGAAATGCCGTGATAAGAACAGCAACAGTTGATAAGATTAATCTTGCTAGCATAGTATCGTTTATCGTTATTTGTTTATTGTTGTTTAGCTGACGAGCGAACGAGCTAACCAGCTGACGAGACAAGTGTAAATCGTTTATCGGGGATCGGGAAACTAGTGAAACGGCTAACTAGCTAGCAACGCGAGCGGCACAACCCATTGCCTTGTTGGCTTGTTCCTTGTCAGCTTGTCAGCTCACCATCTCCACTCTAATCAATTATTTACCGTCATTTCTCCACAGATGTCACGTTGCAGGTATTTCTTCACTTGATTAGTGGTCATGCCTTTACCAAAGAGGTACATCATCTTGGTGATGGCGGCCTCGCTGGTGATGTCGTTGCCGCTGATGACCCCGGCTTTTGCCAGCGTGTTTCCTGTGTCGTATAGGCTGCTGTTGACCGATCCATTGACGCATTGGGTCACGTTAAGAATAACAATGCCTCGTTCAATAGCTTCTGATATAGGCTTGGTGAACCATTCATCGCTAGGGCTGTTGCCGGCGCCGTAGGTCTTGAGCACTATGCCTTTCACCGATGGGGTGTTAAGCTGGTATTCAAGCATCTCCTTAGTTAGGCCGGGATGCAGAACGATGAATATCACGTTAGTGTCCATCGTGTCATGAACGATAAGCGGACGATTATGGTCTGACTGGTAAAGAACTTTCTCATGATAATTAATGTCAAGACCGATATGGGCGAGCTCGGGATAGTTGTTGCTCATAAAGGCGTTGAAGTTGTCGGCGCTGACCTTTGTGCTACGGTTTCCCCTAAGCAGATGGTTCTCGAAGAGGATGGCAACCTCGTTAATCATCGCGTCGCCGTGGGAGTTGCGGGCGGCGGCAATTTGGAGGGCAGTGAGCAGATTCTCCTCGCCATCGGTTCGCACCTCGCCAATGGGTAACTGCGAACCTGTTATAATCACTGGCTTGTCGAGGTTTTCAAGCATAAAACTCAGTGCTGAAGCAGTGTAAGCCATCGTGTCGGTGCCATGCAGCACTACGAAGCCGTCGTAGTTGTCGTAGTTTGCCTCCACCTCTTTAGCAATCTTGCTCCAGTGCGACGGGTTCATGTTGCTGCTGTCGATGGGCGGGTCAAATTGTATGTTGCCTATCTCAAAGTCGAGCTTCTTGATTTTAGGCACATTATCGATTAGGTGGCTGAAGTCAAACGGCTTGAGGACTTTGCTCACAGGGTCTTCAATCATGCCAATGGTGCCACCAGTATATATAATCAGAATTCGAGGCTTGGAGTTGTTTTTGCTCATAGTTGATATAGTAATAGAAAGTTTATTTACTTATTTTTACAATCTGTGATGTCATTATTACGAATGTGAACGAGGAATGAGGTGAGTTGAGTCTGGAGCGATTTGAGCCAGAAGTCCCAAGAGTGGCGTCCGGGACGCTCGTTGTATTCGTGCTTGATTTTGCGCTCCTTCAAGGCGGCGTGCAAGTTTCGGTTATCCTTAATAAAGATGTCGCTAGTGCCTTCGTCAATGATAATGAAAAGGTCATTTTTAAGCGTTGGCACCAAGTTTATCACCGAGTGGCTCTTCCACACCGCTTCGTTAGTCGCATACTTGCCTAGTCGCTTGTCAATTTTGTAGTGGTCTTTGATGGTGGTGATATCAACGCCTCCACTCATGCTGCCGCACATGGCGTAGATGTCAGGGTGACGCCAGGCGAGCCACAGTGCGCCGTGCCCACCCATGCTAAGACCAGTGATGGCACGGTGCTCACGGTCGTTGATGGTGCGGTAGTTGTTCTCAATATAGTTTCTTAATTCTTGAGTTATGTAAGTCTCAAACTGGAAAGTCGGGTCGATAGGAGAGTCGAAGTACCAGCTGTCCTGTCCGTCGGGGCACACGATAATGAAGCCAAACTTGTTGGCATGTTTTATTAGGTCCACATGATTTTGCCATGCCATGTAGTTGTCGCTATAGCCATGCAGCAAATAAATCACTGGAAACGACGAGGTGGAATCTTCAAAATACTCTTCTGGAAGAATAACAAGATTAGAAATATTGCGTCCCATCTTGTCGCTTTTCACCTCAATGACCTGCAACTGCTGGCTGTTGAGCGTCTTTGGTTGACTGGCGGCAGTTTTTTGCGCCTTTTTAGTGGTTTTCACTTTTGGCTCCGATACCTGCGAACTGCTGTTATTTGCCTTGCAGCTAACGCAACACATGGCAAAGAGCGCTATGCAAACCGATATTTTGACAGAAGATAGTTTCATTATATATAAATTATATATAATAGGTGTGGATAACTCTGAAAACTGAGAACTTATTTAACTCCGCTGTTGAACGCTTTGTGGAAGAACAGGACTTGATATTCGAGGGCATTAACCCAATAGTTCCAATTGTGAGCACCAGGCCTTACGATGTAGTCGTGTGGAATGCCTTGTTTGTCGAGAGCTTCGTGGAGGGCGTTGTTCTCGTTGATGAAGATGTCTTTGTTGCCGTCGTCGATGATGATGTTCTGACCTGGCTCAAGGGAAGACACCAAGTTCATCACCGAGTGCTCGCGCCACACGTCTTTATTGGCCTCATAGTCGCCAAGTCGCTCGTTGATTTTCCATTTGTTGGGGAAGTTGTAGATGTCCACCCCTCCGCTCATGCTGCCACAGGAGCCGTAGATATAGGGATGACGCCAAGCGAGCCACAGAGCGCCGTGGCCTCCCATGCTAAGTCCAGTGATGGCACGGTATTTTGGGTGGTTGAGGGTGCGGTAATGTGATTCGATATAACTGCGCAGCTCTTGGGTGATATATGTCTCAAACTGGAAAGATGGGTCAATAGGAGAGTCAAAATACCAGCTGTCCTGACCGTCGGGACACACGAAGATGATGCTGTACTGCGAGGCGAGCGAACGCAGGTCGGCCTTCTTGGGCCAGTCGCGATAGCTGCCCCAAGCTCCGTGCAGGAGGTAAATCACTGGGAATGACTGGTATTTATATTCTTTTTGAGAATATTGTGCTGGCAGCACCACAGTGTTTTTTATGGTTCTTCCCATTTTGTCGCTCATCACTTCAATGGTATCTACCACGCCAAGTTTCTTCTCGGCATGAGCGATAGCCTGGTCATAGATCTCGGGAACTGGTGGAGTCACTTTCTGTGCATTGCCAGTCACAAAGCACATCGCCGCTATCGCAAGGATAATTTGTAGTTTAAAGAATGCTTTCATTTTATTGTTGTTTCGTTTATCGTTGTTTCTTTTCTGGAAATTCTAGAAATTCTAGAAGTTCTAGAAAATCTAGACAATATTAACGGTGTCTTCTCTCATCTCTAACCTCTAATCTCTAATCTCTAACTTGCGCGCAGCGCTCTTACTTTCGTTTTTTCTTGAAAAACTCGGTCATCAGTTTGGAGCATTGTTCTTCAAGCACTCCTGCTGTCACTGTTGTCTTCTTGTGGAAAGGGTTGTCGCATGAGCAATGGTAGCCACGTTTTTCGTCGGGCGCGCCATAGACGATGCGAGAAATCTGGCTCCAGGCGAGGGCGCCGGCGCACATCAGGCATGGCTCAACGGTGACATAGAGCGTGCAGTCCTTGAGATATTTCCCGCCTAGAGTGCCTTGCGCTGCTGTGATGGCTTGCATCTCGGCATGAGCGGTGACATCGGTGAGCGTCTCGGTGAGGTTGTGGCCTCGGGCTATCACACGTCCCTGACTCACTATCACGGCACCAATCGGCACCTCGTCACGCTTCTGAGCCTCCAGTGCCTCATTAAGCGCCATCTGCATGAATCTCTCGTCGTCGTTCATTAAATCGTTTTATCGTTTTTAGCTGACGAGCGAACGGGCTGACGAGCTGACAAGGCAAGTGTAGTGTTGCGACAAATACCATTGCCTTGTCTGCTTGTTCCTTGTCTGCTTGTTAGCTCCATTCACTCTCCACTTACACAAATATTTTCTTGACAAAATTCCCCACTTTCACGATATACACCCTGTTGCGAGGCAGGTCGATGACTTGCGCGTCGCTGGAGATGCGTTGGTAATAGAGGCGGCCGCTCATGTCCCAAACGCTAGTCCACTTCATGTAGGTGTCGGCGTAGATATATATTGTGCCAAAGTGAGCTACAATGATAGGCTCAGGCTCGGCAGGGAATGCGTCATCAATGAACTGCTCGATGCCTGTGGTCTTATCCACAGTCACGGTGAATGGGTCGCTGTCAAACATCAGCGTGGTGGGTACTATGGTGTAATCGGCATCATGGTCCAATGCAGGGAGATAGAAATGGCTTGCCGAGGTGACAGCTACCAGTTCGTCGTTCTCGTCATAGATTTTGTAGGCGAGGTTGTTGCCCAGGGTGATGCGTTGCCAGTCTTGATTGAATGGCTCGCCGTCAAACTCCATAGTGGGGTAGAAGTCCTCATTGGGGAACAGCGTGAAGGTGGTGTCGTTGCCCCACGCTGTGTCGTCGCCGTAAGAGTCGATGGTCTCGTCATCGGCTACGACTAGATCCACGTTCTGTATCCCTCCGAAAGTGTTGTCGCCCAGGGTTATTGGCGCTTCGGTGGCGGCGCAGTAGATTTCGTAGAGGTTGTGGCAGCCGTCAAAGGCATAGTCATCGATAAACTTCAACGATGACGGCAGCATCACGGTGTGGAGCATCACGCAGTCCTGGAACGCGCCTTCGCCTAGATCTTTCACGCCCTCGGGAATGACGACATTTACGAGGCTGGTGCCAGTGAAGCAGTGGTCGGGGATCTCTGCCAAGTCAAGGGGCAGCGTCACGTCGGTCAACTCGGTGGCAAAGGCAAAAGCACCCTCATCGATGCGTGTCACAGTGTTGGGGATAACAACCTCAGTCACCTTTGAGTGGGCAAAAGCACCTTCGGCAATGGCGGTGACAGTGTAGTTCTCGCCTTCAAAGTTCACCACGCTCGGAATGATATATATGCCCTCATAAGCATTGATGCCGTCAACAATATTCTGGCTCACAGCCACTTCGCGGTAATTGCCAGTGAAGCTATAAACAATGCCCCCACTCACAAAATCCCCCGCCCAAGCGGCTAAGCCTAAGATAGTTGATATTAATAATGTAAATAGATATTTCATCTCAAATGATGTCGCGTTTTTTGTTTTAACCTACAAAATTAGTGCAAACCGAGAGAAAAACCAAATTTATTTTGATTAAAATGCTCACGCTTGCAAAGCTTTGAGCTTGCTTCGGCTAGTGATGATCTCCAACAATTGACACCGTTTATTTAAAAAACAAATTAATTGGGATTTAACAACAGATTAATCTATTGAGGTCTTAGTTTTAATTCGTGAAATTAGTTGTTTAGAAATTTTGCATTGTGCATTATGCATTCTGCATTGATGTGACTCTTTGTCTTACGGCTTCGAAGAGGAGGATGGCTGTGGAGACTGAGACGTTGAGGGAATCGAGCTGCCCCTGCATGGGGATGCGGATATGGGCTGTGGCGGCTTCGCGCCAGGCATTGGTGAGTCCTGTCGCCTCGGTGCCCATGACGATGGCTGTGGGACCCTGCATAGGGGTGTTGTAGTAAGGCTCGCTGTCTTGGAGTTGGGCAGTGAGGATGTTGATATTGTTTTCTTTAAGGAAACTGATGCATTCATCGCTGGAGCACGCCACGCATGGCACGGTGAAGATGGCGCCGATGGAGCTGCGGATGAGGTTGGGGTTGTAGAGGTCGGTCAACGGGTCGCACACGATGACTGCAGTGGCATGGGCGGCATCGGCACTGCGCAGCACGGCACCAATGTTACCAGGTTTCTCAACTCCCTCAAGCACCACAATTAGCGGCTTGTCACCGAGAATGATGTCGCTGAGCGTCATTTGTCGTGGTTCAACGATAGCCATCACGCCTTCGGTAGAGCCACGATAGGCAATCTTCTCATAGACTTGTGAGGTGACTTCCACGACTTCACATGCTGTGACGGGCAGGGTTGAGATGTCGAAAATATCAGGGCAGTAGATTACTGTCTCTACTTTGAAGCCAGCATTGATGCAGTGGCGTAGTTCTCGAGCTCCCTCAACCACGATGCGTTGCTCACTGCGTCGCATCTGTGCCTTCTGCCGTAGCGCCATCAAGTGCTTGATGCGCGGGTTCTGTGTGCTTGAAATGCGTAGTGTGTCCATTGTTAGTCTTGATTTATGTTACAAAATTAGTGCAAGCCGAATGAAGAACCAAATTTATTTGGATTTTTCTGAGGCGCAGCCTAATTTATCAAAAATTAGTGTTTATTTGTCAAACAATTAACCACAATTACAAACAATTTTCATTTGAAGCTAACAAGCTAACGAGGAACAAGGTGACAAGGCAATAGTGGAGAGATAACCAATCCTCGATTTCCAGCCCCCGATCCCCGATCCCGAAAAACGAACGACACTTGTTTCGTTAGCTGAATAGTTTCTTTGAGTTCTAAAAAAACCTAAAAAATGTAATTTTTGATTGTTTATTACGTTGTTATATATAACTTTGCAGTCCTGCTGAAAAAGAAGGACTTAAAACGAGTAATGAGTTTAAAGAGTAAAATACAATCAATTAAGCTTAATTGGGTACTGGTGATGTGCCTGATGATGGTGTGTATAAGCACAACTTCATGGGCTATCACAGCTCCAGAGCATCCCACCATCTATAGCGCCGCCCTTGATGACCCTTCGTTTCCTAGTGACACCGTTGACGCTCAGCTTAGCGCCTTGAGCGCCGAAGCGTGGATTATGATTGACGCCGAGACAGGAACGCTGCTCAGCAGTAAGAACCCCGACAAGCGTATGTATCCCGCAAGCCTTACAAAGATGATGACCTGCATCCTTGCCTGCGAGAGCGGCCGTCTCTCGGAGATTGTCACCATCAGTGCCGCTGCGGCAGCTACCGAATGTGGCAATGTGAGGAAGGGCGAGAAGTATGTGCTTCGTGACCTGCTCTATCGTGCCATGCTTCCTAGCGACAATGGTGCTGCTCATGCGATAGGGGAGTTCCTTGCCGCCCCCGACTCGGTGCCATTTGCCGACCTGATGAACAAGAAGGCTAAGGAGCTAGGCATGAATAACACCCATTTCGTCAATGCTCATGGCTTGCCCAACGAGAATCATTACTCTACTGCCCGCGACATGATGACATTGCAGCAGTATTGCATGAAGAATAAGGACTTTGCCGAGATAGTGTCAAATCCCACTCGTGATATTACCACCACAACCGGTAAGGCCATCCACTTGAAGAGCACTAACCGCCTGTTTGGCCGATATGATGGCTGCATAGGTGTTAAGACTGGTACTACCCGCGCCGCTGGAGGCTGCCTGGCGTCGGCAGTGGTTCGTGATGGAGTGAAAATATATCTTGTTCTGCTCAAGTGCAAGCCCGCTCGCCAGCGCACCGATGAGTCGATTGTGCTTTATGACAAAGGCTTTGAGATGATGAAGACCATTGCCGCCAAGAAGAAAAAACAGCAGCGTGAGAAACGAGGCAATGTCCCTCGCCCCAAGAAGAATGTGTATAATCATCAGGAGGTTCCTACTCCCAAGAAGAAATAATTAACAAGTTTAGCTTGCTGGTTATCGGTTATAGCAGTGGCCTTCTTACTTTTTACTTCATCCTTCATCCTTAAAATTGTGGCACTGGCTGCAATTCTTTTTGCTTATTAACACCACTGGTTTGCTTTTTGCTTTTTCCCTTGGTGGTTTTCTTCTCTTTCTTTTTTGAGGATTTTGAAGAAGACTTTTTCTCCTTATCGGTTTTTTTCTCGCTTTTCTTGTCGGTCGATTTCTTTTTGACTTTCTTGTCTTCTTTTTTTGTCTCTTTTTTCTTGTCTTTGGGCTTGCTCTTCTCGGCTTTCTCCACATATTCGTTGAGACTTTTAGACTCTTGTGAACTAGTGTCGCTAGAAGAGCATTTTCTTTCAATGACGACCGCGACGAGCATCGCCACAATAAAAAGTGCAATCAACCAAGCGCCAATGCGCTCTTGCTTCGACATCGAGAATAAGTCAGATAGTTTGCCCATAAGATAATTATAATTGATGATGCAAATATATCAATAAATGCCTAAATAAAAAAGAGTGGAAATCCATTTTTTTGCACAAAATAAGAAAAATATGTGCAAGAATTATCAATAATAGTAGAAAAATGCTTAATTTTGCATCCTCAATATTGGTTAGTATAGGAATAGTTAACATTGCCTTAAGTAACAAAATGAAGAAGGTTTTAAATAAAATACCTGTAGGAGTGTTCTCGGTGATAGCGACAGTGATTGTTGTCTATCTGTTACTTGCACCCGCAAGTGATGTTGAAAGTTCGTGGTTTGCATGGCTGAAGTTCAAGCATGCCGATAAGCTGGTGCATTTCTTGATGTTCTTTTTCTTGAACCTTGCTTACCTTTATGATTACACCAAATATAAAAATCCTCATCACACGAAAATAAATCCCGAGTTAGCACTCACTACAGCAGCTTCGATGATAGGCTTGCTCACTGAGGCTTGCCAGTTGGCAATGAACACAGGTCGTGATTACGACAATTTTGATATCCTTGCCGATGTGCTTGGTGCGTTTGCTGCATTTGGACTGATGCGCTGGTTTGGCGGGCATGTGCTGCGAAAACATGTGTTCAAGCGCCGTAGAAAGCACCGCCACCACCATCATCATTCAAAAGAGAAAACTGAGACTTCTCAAAATGGGTAGCCAATGGCGATATGGAAGGCTAGTCCGTCGCCAAATTTTGGGATGTTGAAATACCCTTTCTTTCCAGTGTCATAAGGAGCGTGCAGGGCAATACCGAGGTCGGCACGCAGCACAATCATCTCCATGTCAAACCTTAAACCAACCCCCGTGTTGAGAGCCAGCTCCTTGAAGAAATTCTTGCCTTCGAACTTGCCACCAGGCCTGAATTGGTCATCTTTAAGCAACCACACATTTCCTGCGTCAAGAAATACTGCTCCCTTTAAATAACCGACTAAAGGCAAACGGTATTCAAGATTGGTCTCAAACTTGAATGTGCCCGTTTGGTCGTAGTATGCGTCTCTATCAATAATCTGTGGCCTATAACTTCCTGGTCCCACCGATCTTACCGAAAAACCTCGCAAGGAGTTGGAACCACCTATGTAGAATTGTTCCATGTATGGTACCTCCTCAGAGTTGCCATAAGCATGAGCGGCACCAACGAACAGCCTCGCCACAAGCTTATGCTCTCCAAAAAGCTGCCTCGTCCATACAAATTGAGTGTGTGCTTTAATAAACTGAGAGAAAAAGGTGTATAGAATGTGCATATTACCTTTCTCAACGCCACATGCCCTCCAAATCAGGTAGCAGAGGTTTCCAGCTTCGGTCACTGTGGTTGACCACACAAAGTTGTTCTTGCCAAAAGTGCGGTCAAGGGTGTAGGTGTAGCTCATTTGAGGAATGAAAACATCATCGAAGCTCTGTGCTATGGCACGGTTGGAGAAATAAGCCGAGTCAAAAGCTTCGGTCGTGCTCAGCAAGTTGGAATATGTTAGCTTGAAAGGCGTCAACTTGTGCTGGGAGTATTTCCTGGAATGCCATTCCCATGTCATTTCGGCACTCACGCGTGCCATTTTGAAGAAGTTAGGACGATTCATGAAATCTCCGCCAATGGAGAATTTTGTCCAGTTGGTGTAACGTCTAGCCCTATCAATAAATCTAGGTGCTATGAGTCGTGGAATAGAGAGTCCCACTTCCAGTCCCAGCTCGTAGCTGTTGAAGTCGGAGTTCTTATAGGCGTTGCCCTTGCCAGTTTGCCATTCGTAGGATGCTGTAAGGTCGGCGCTAAGTTGCTCGGCACCTCCAAAGATGTTTTTGTGCTTGATACCCACACCGAGTCCAGGACCAATGAAGCTGGTGCTTTTAGTGGTAGCTTTAGCCTCCACTTTCACCTCTATGGGCTTGTCGAGCGTGCATGTGATGTCAAGGTCAATGAGACCATAACCGTTGTCGAGCAGGGTGTCGAGAGGTATCGCCTCTATGTTGATGTTGCTGAAAATGCCTGTACGGGCGAGGTACATCTGTATCAAGTCCATATTTCCCACGCGGAATGGCCTGCCTTTACGTCCTCTGATGCAGGAGTTGATTAGGTTGTCGCTGATGTGGACCGGTTGCATCTTGATGATTGTGCAATATTTAGCGACTACGGTGTCGGGTAGTCCCCCTATCACCTCATCATCAACCCTCACGGTAATATCATTGGCAAGGTATTTGGTGTAGGCTTGGTTGGGGATGTTTGCCGATTTTACCAGTTGCATATTGATGATGCCTTTTTGCGTGACGCTGTCGGCAAGATACTCGATGTATTCAGGTCTGAAGAAATAGTAGCCTCTGTTTCGTAGCTGGTTGGCGATGTCGATTCTCACGTTGTTGAGAGAGTCGAGGCAATATCTGCTGCCGGTCTTGAAATATTGGTTTTTGCGCGCAACTGAGTCAATGAGATTGGTCAGAGGGGTGTCTTCATTGACATATGTGATGTCGCCCAGTGTGTAGGGTGCTTTCACATTGACTTCGTAGGTGATTTTTGCCTTTTTGTTGTTTTTGTCGTTATAGTTAAGTGTGTAAGAGGAGTTGGAGTCAAAATAGCCGTTGTTTCTCAACAGTTCATTAATCATATTGACTCGTGTTTGTGGCCTTACTCTGCTGATGAGAACAGGTTTTGCAACAAGTTTCTTGTATAGCCACCCTTTAAGGCCTTTGGAGTTCTCGTCCCAGTGATTATATACCCAAAGCCCGATAGGGAATGGAGAGCGGATATATGGCGAATAGAGCGGGTTGTTGGGCTTCACATTTACAGCCGAGAAGATAAGGTCTTTCACATCGGAGTCGATATCGACGCTGTCGAGTTGGTTATATTGTATCTTCTTCACGCCAGTATATAGCACTTCTCCCTCGGCTAGTCGGCTAGTAGTGGAGCATGCCGCGAAGATTGCCATTAAAGCGAGAAAAGTTAATATTTTAGCAGTGCGCTTTATCATTATGCTGAGTAATTACTGATTAGAATTAGTGCTCGAAGGAGCCGTTGAGTTGTAAGTGTCGCCATTGTTACCATTGTCGCTATCGTCAATGTTGTCGATGGGGGCAGGTTGTAGCTCGGTCTTTTTAGATTTTCTCATCCATTTGAAAAGGTCTTTTATTGACGACAGCTTGTGCTTCATCACGAAACTGATGCCAGTGACTGTCACCTCACCCTCGAGCACGCTTTCCAGTCCCTTGTGCCTGAATAGTCTCAAGTATCTTGTGCCTGTTGGGTTGAGCAGGTACTCAAATGAGATGTCGCTGATGAGATTCTGTGAGAAGTTCTGCTCGCTCGTCGCTTCGGTAGAGTATTCACCACCTACAGCAATCTTGAAGCGTTCGCCAAAGAGTGACTTCGACAACCTGTAACTATAGCTGGTTTCTATGCGGCTGCCTTTTTGAGTGCCTTCATATTGGTTGATGCCAAAGGAGAGGTCAACGCCCTTGAGGTTATTGGCGGTCCAGTTGTTGATTTGTGATTGCAGGAATGAGAACAGAGCGCCAGTTGTGGAGAAGTCGCCAGTGGTCGAGGAACCCGAGTAGGAATTGTAAAGGAGCAGGTTGATGGCGGTTTGTGACCGTTGTGTCTCGGTCAAGGTCTGCAACTCACTCTCTACTGTGGCGTCGTTCTTTGCTTCGAGGTCTATCTTGAGGTCGATATTGCTAAGAGTGTTAGTAAGGGAAGCTATAATATCGAAGTCAACAAGCCTTGAGCCGCTGCCGCTGGTGTTGTTCACGCTGGTTCTCACGCTATTGGTGGCTTTCAGGTTGAGTTGTGGGTTAAGCATCTCGCCGTTCCATGAGAGGCTGCTGCCTTCCACCAGGTTAAAGACCTTTTGGCTGATTACCGGTGGGGTATATCTTACCACTCCCGATGACACGGTATATGTTCCAGAAAGATGTTCTTTTCCTGCAAAGTCAAGCAAGTACCTCAGTCGTCCAGTTCCATCTACTGTCACCCTGTCTTTGCCTTCGGGTTGCAGGAATGCGTTGATTTTGGCGCCTTGTTCCACGTCAATATTTACAAGGATATTGAGTGCCGATGCTGTAGTCCCTCCAGTGATGATGGTTTCATTGTACCAAGCAGTGTCATTGGGGTTGATGAATGTTACCATACCCTCGGTGGCGCTGTTATTGACCACCGAATTGATGTCATCTTGCATCACGTAGGTGATGTTGGAACCTGACAGCAGTTTGGCGTCGGCGTTTACTGAGGTGAGATTGTTTCGTGACTTGATGTTGCCGTTTATGTCGATGAATCCGTTACCAAAGATTTGCGAGTATGGCTTCTGTTCACTGCCAAAGAATTGAATGTTCTTGCCCTTGAGGTCGAGATCCATCTTGATGTCGTTGAGCGACTTGAAATCAACGGTGCCGTTGAGCTTGGCGGCGTTGTTGTTTAGACCGTAAATATTGTAGTTGTCAAATTGGATGATGTTGTCATTGATGTCGATTTGATGTGCTGACAAGCGCAGTGAGCTGCCATAACGAGGCAGTTTCACATAGGCGGTGTCGCTCACGAGGAAGCCGTTGACGAGTGGGTTGTCGAGCGAGCCGTCAACCGAGAGTTGACCGTTAGCAAAGCCGTCGAGCATCACCATGCGGCCTGGAATGAATGGAGACACTTTCCTCAATGGGAACTTGTTGAGATCGACTTTCACATTCAGTGGACTTGCTGCTGTACTGTCGTTTAGGGCACCGTAAGCAACCGCAACGTCCGAACCGTCTATATTGAGGTTGGCGGTAAGATTCGTGCTCGATGTGCGCGGGTCGATAGTAAGATTGGTTTTCATCTTCAAGTCGCCCTCGGGCATCTTGTTATAGGTGAATTTGTGTAACTCAATCTCACCGTCGCCCTCAAAGTTCCTGCCATCGTAGGAGAGAGCGATATCAGCATCCATAACCCCTGATACCGACTCCAGCGAAGGCACAATCTTGGTCCATTCCTCGATTCTTAGGTTCTTGACGTTAGCAAGGATATTCTGCTTTCCGGCGACATGGATGGGGTCGGTCTTCAGCGATACTAGACTTGAATCACTCTCTAGTGTAATGTCGGCTTCAAGGCGCTTGTCAGCAAAGTCGATTTTCACGAAGTTGCTGTCGTTGAGGTTCCACTGCTTGTAGGCGATGATGGGCTGATGTGGCAAGACGTTGGCCGAGATAATCGAGTCTTGAACGATGGCGTTGATTCCCAGATGGTATCCTGTCTCGTTGTCAATGTTTTTTTGGCTGAGCAGCATATTCACATTCGACCCCTTGGCAAATCCAGCGATATCGACTTGTGCCATCTCGTCCCAAGAGCCTTTCTTGTTCTCCATACGGGCGTTGTAGCCAATCATCTTATCTACTTCTTCAATATTGAAGATGAGCTTGTCGATGTTGTGAGTGCCATAACCTAGGTTGTTGGCAACGGCATGGGCATGGAGAGTGGAGTCCTTTGATAAGTCGGCCTGTAAATCTCTGAAGTCGATGTCCCATTTCCCAACATATCGTTGAATGATACCGCTGGGTCCCATCTTCATCTTCAGGTCAAACTGCGGGACTTCATCGGCAATTTCATTAACGTCGAGGTCAACCTTCTTGTATTGTCTTTTCGCTATCTCAATGCATCGGTCGAAGCTCTTCATCAAGTCATTGACACTGTGAGGAGAGTTGAAATCTATATAGTTGCTCTGTTCATTAAAATTAAACGAAGATGAATTGTTGTTTAGGTCAAAAGCGAGGTCGGCTTGTTCGGTATAGAAACGCTCTTCGTCAAGGGTCCAGTTCAGCTCATTTAGTGACATCGTGCCTTGATATTCGTTGGTCTTGAGGTTGAATGTGCCGTGCATCTCTACATCTCCACTGCCGTTGCAGGGCATGTCCATTATCTTCATAGCCTGCAAGTCGAGGTCTCGGATGTTACCCTTGAGATTTACGTTGTAGGTGTCTCCGTTGATGGTGCCGTTCACGTCGGCATAGACATCGCAGTTGGGGTTTGACGAGTTGATGTGGCCATTAAAGGCATTTCCGTCAAGAGTGATGTTTCCTTGCAGGTCTTTATAGGTCTGGTTGTTATAGACTACGCTCTGCAAGTCGATGTCGGCATTGATGCGGGTGCTGGGGTTGAGCAGGTCGAACTTCTGACCTTTGGCTTTTACTGCTGCGGTGAGGTTGCCCACGCCCAGCTGGGGCGCAATCTCGTTAACCGGGAAAGAGTTGAACGTGGCGTCGATGTCATATTTCTCGGTTTTCGGGTCGAAGCTGCCTCGTGCTGCCATGCTGCCTCGGTTGCGTGCTTTGACTTTGGCGTCGAAATTCGTGCCGTTGAGTTTCACATCGGCATCGTAGTTGCGGTAGTGCTTTCCTGCGTAGTCGATGTCGTCGAGATTGACTTGTGCGTTTACCGAGGTGTTGTTTCCCAAGAAGTCGAAGCCATGTCCGTCGGCCTTGATGTGAGCGGTCACGTTATTGACATCGACCTGTGGCACCAGCTTCTTCACCGGTAGCGATTTGGCGGTGGCATCTACGGTGTAACGGTCGGTGTTGAACTCATAGCTTCCTTTGCCTGTGAGACTTCCACCCGATTTCAGTCTCATGTCAACGTTTGCCGCTACCGATTTGGGGTTGTACTTGATGTTTCCTTTAAGGTTCATTGGCACCACATTGACTTGCTTTTGCAGGTCTTTGCTGAGGAATTCCTTCTTGGCGAAGTCTATGTTGTCGATGTTGGCGTCGAGGTTCACGTCGGCTTGCAGTCGTGACGGCTCGGTTATGTTCTTGATGTTGCCATCAACCTTAGTCTTGACAAATCCTGGGATTTGGAGCTCGCCGCCCTTGATGTCGAGGTCGCGGGTGTTGCCCTCAAATTTGCCTTTGAACTTTACGGGATGATTCTTTGGAATGAATTTGGTGACTCCCGCCAAAGACGGCATCACCGAGTTGATTTCCCGCAAATCGACCGATGCGTCGGTAGTGACGTTCATGCTGCCTGTGGGTTTCTCGTCAAAGATGCTCATGTCCACCTTTCCGTCGAGGTCGATAGTGCTGCTGCTGGTCCTGATGGTGAAATCTTTGACTTTTATGTCTTGCGGGGTGACATCGACCTTGCCATGGGCGTCACTGATTTCGAGCCCGCCCCGTTCTTTGGCTTTTAGCTCTTTGATAGGCACCGAGACGATAGCCCCACGGTTGTAGAAATCGGTTACGGTGAAGTCGAGGTCGCTCACCTCCACATGGCTCATGTCCAAGCCCTTGCCTGGAGTCTTACCTTTCTCGGCATAGGTGGCATGGCCGCCTTTGAGGGTGAGGGTGTCGCTGCGCACGGTCCATGGAAGGGTGTCGTTGGGGTCTTCTATCTTGGGCGGAGTGGGGTAATGTTTTTCGTAGGCTGCCGCCAGTTTCTCGTTGGGATAGATGTAGCGGCAGTCGATGCTGTCAACTTTCAGTGACTTGGCATCGACGGTGTGCTGGCCAGTATCCACGCATCCGTCTTTGAGCTCTGCCCTGGCAAGGTGCGCCTTCATCTCGTGGATGGTGGGTTCCATGAGCATGGAGTAGTCCACGTCGTTGAGGACTAGTCTCTTGGCTTCGATTCTCCATGGTTCCGACTTGGTGGTGTCGTTATCTTGATAGGACTTGTGGGAATAGAGCGCCAGTTTCACGTCGCCTCCCGAGAGCTCGCCGTCAAGGAGGTTGATTTTGTGATTGTCGAGGTCGATGGCGGCTCCTGTGAGGCGGCAGTGCTTCACGTCGGCACGCAACATCATGGAGGCGTCGCCCGTGGCAAGGCGGTAGCGGCCGTCTTCGAGCTCGGCACCGTCAATCTCCAGTCGCTTGTCGAGCAGGGGCTTCACCGCCACATCGGCAGTGAATTTCTTGGCTACTACCATCGTGTCGCCATGCTCGTCGATGAGCGTCATGTCGTCGATGGCGATGTCGAGCGGGAACTTGATAAGAATCCTGCCAATGTCAAGGTCCATGCCCGTTTTCTCCTTCACATAGTGGCACGCGATGTCTTTAGCCTTGTTCTGCACCCAGGGAATGTACAGCAGCAGTGGCAGCAGAATGATAAGCGCCAGCAATATGCCGAGCACCCACTTCAGCGTCTTCCAAATCTTATGTTTAACGGTCTTTCCCAAGTTAACAAGCTAAAACATTGCGACTTATAACCACAGTGCCAATCAATAGGTCACTAATTAGTCTAATTTAACATACAAAATTAAGAAAAAACTTTGAAAACAACCTACATTTTTCAATTAAATGGTGTTTTTTTCAGTTTTTTGCTCAGGATTGTCCGACTTGTCCGACCTGTCAGACATGAATGGGATTAACCGATTAACGAGATGGGTTTATCGGGCAGGTGGGTGCTCAATATGCGCCATGATTTGGGGTAGAGGTTGTTGGCTCGGTTGCCTAAGTTGTTGACGAAGCCGAGGATGGCATTCTGGTAGGTTATCAAGACGTAGCCTCGCGGTGCGTTGATGGTGATGGCCTCTCCCCGCAGGTAGGCTATTGCTGTTCGGTAATTCACTTCGCATTTCTCGAAGGCGTCGTCTCTTAGCATTGGCGACATGGCGAGTTGATGAGAGGGGATGACCTTGTTTCCTTTTATGATGCCAATCTCAACATTTAAATCCTTGATTACGTGCAACTTGTTGCTATTAATTGAAATAAAATCTTTAAGATGTTTATTTGTTGCAGTTATGATGCCGTTATTATCGCTTAACTCATAATCGCCATCAATCCAGGATGCCGCTTCTTTGGGAATCTTTTTTATCGGAGATCGGGGAACGGAGATCGGGGATCGGGAATTCTGCATTCTGCATTCTGCATTCTGCATTTTTCGGAGCACACACAAGAACAGGCCTTCGCCGCGAGTCTTGTGGGACAGGAAGCGGTAGCAGGGGATGTCGCTGCCCGAGAGGTCGCCAGTGATGTTCCACGACTTCTCGATAGGCACCTCCACAAAGCTGGCTCCCAGCTCGTGGGCAATGTAAAGAGCCATGTGCTCGTTCTCGTCGAGGTTGAAGGTGCAGGTGCTGTAGATGAGCAGCCCTCCGGGCTTGAGAGCGGGCCAGATGTCACGGAGGATATCACGCTGGCGTGCGGCGCATTGCACCACCAGTTGCGGCGACCATTGTGAGATGGCCTCGTCGTCTTTACGGAACATGCCCTCGCCACTGCATGGCACGTCGGCGGCGATGATGTCGAAGGTGTTTTCAAGCTTCCCGAGCGTTTTTGGGGTGTCGTTGGTGACAAGGCAGTTGTCTGCTCCCCACTTGATGACATTTTCGCGCAGGACCTGCGCCCGCGAGGGCACTATCTCGTTGGCGACGATGATGCTGCCGCTGGGCAGGGCTTGCAGGTCGGCGGTGGTCTTCCCTCCTGGCGCGGCGCACAGGTCGAGATAATGGACCGGTCCTCTCACGAGGCTCCTGATGACGTGGTAGATGAACATCGACGAGGCGTCTTGCACATAGTAGCTGCCGGCATGGAAGTGCGGGTCAAAGGTGAAAGGCGGTCGCTCGCCCAGGTAAGCCCCCGTCTCGCACCACGGCACTCTCTCGAGCCAGGCAGGAGGCACAAATCCTTTGCTGCCATTGAATCTCACAGAGGTGACAGGCTCAGTGGTCACAATGGCTTGCAGCAAAGCGCTCGCCTCGTCGCCCGGCAAGAGAGTGTTTAATTGTTGAATAAAATCCTCGTTCAAGTTCATAGTGCAAAGATAGTCTTTTTTTGTCAAACAATTGCAAACAAAGATGTGTTTATTTCTTGTCAAACAATTGCAAACAAAAAATGTGTTTATTTTTTGTCAAACAATTGCAAACAATTAGAAACAATTATTAGTGAAAATTAGTGATGCTTCGTGGTTGTAAAAAACAAAAATCAGACGATTAGAAACTACTCCTCAGAAATCAGAGACGAGACATCAGAAGCGAGTCTGATATCAGAAATCTGAGGTCTGGAATCTGAATTACCTTAGGTGCTTTTCCCTAAAAAATGCAAAAAAAGGGGACGATATTGTTTGTGCTAGGAATAAAATGAGTAATTTCGTCAAAATTATTAATTATAAAAACGAAATCATTATGAAGAAGTTCACAAAAGTTATTCTAGCGATTGCTATTGCGCTTATTGCTATACCTGATTTGCAGGCCGAGCACTTGATTGTGATCAGTGCCAACGACACTCATAGCCAGATTGAGCCTAACGGCACCCTTGGCGGTCTTTTCCGTCGCCGTGCCGCGATGGACGAGATACGCCGCGAGAACAAGAACGTGATTGCCGTTCATGCCGGTGATGCCGTTCAGGGCACGCTCTATTTCAACCTGTTCAGAGGCGAGGTGGAGTATGCCGCAATGGACAGTCTGGGTAGAGATACTTAACACTCCTGTTTCTATTAATGTTGATAGTGTTGTTATTATGAGGAGATCAACTTACTGTCCCTCGACAGTTACTAAGTTCTTAGTTACAAATGAAGCCTTGACAATAACAGAATTCAAAAAGAGAAATAGGGGCTTGACCTTTGATATTGACATCAGTTCAGATCTCATAGACTCCTTTAATTACGAGATGTATAAGCAAATAACAATTTCAAATGAGTATTTTAATCAAATAAAGTATAATTTGTTTAACGACTTAAATGCTTTATATATATTGGAAACAGATAGCGTTGTTGTCTCTTGCAATTATGACAAACTTGGGAAATATAGTTTTTGTTTCCCACTTACAAGCGAAAATATGCCAAAAGACTGGAAAACTTCGCAGAAGTTAAGTGTTGAAGTTTATAAAAATGGTAATATAGAGATAAAATCAATAGATTCTAATGGTAATTTTTCAAGCGACAATTCAGAATTGGTGAGTAAATATTCTTATTATGATAATAATTATCTTGATTGTCGCATTAAATATTCTACATATTTTGTTGACTTGTATAGATTGATTGATCATATGATTTCTGATCTAAACAATAACGATTGACATGCTATACACTTATGACACATACGGTAACCTGACTGGCCGCGAGGACGGATATTGGGGCATGACAGAGGATTTCGGCTACGACAACCTCAATCGCCTCGTCTCGACACCCGCTGGCGACATCACCTACGACGGCAAGGGCAATATCACCGAGCATGACGCTGCAGGTGTGTTCGGCTATGCCTCAAGCCGTCCCTACGCTCTTAGCCAGATAACATTGTCGGCGAGTGACTTTCCCATGGCAAATCAGACAGTTACGTTCAACTCGATGAACCGCCCCGACACCATCGGCGAGGGTTCAACAACCGCCGTTCTCAAATACTTTGAGGACGGAGAGCGCTCACAGATGTCAGTCCTTAAAAACAGTGGTTGCTTTATACGCAACTACTTCGGCAACCAGTTCACAACGACCGACTATACTACGCAAAGCTATGAGGGTCAGAAGCAGGTTCTCTTCCTCGGTGGAGACGCCTACACGGCGCCAGCGGCATTAGTGCGTGAGAAGGAGAATGGCACAAATGTGTGGTCGCAGTCACTCTATTACATTGTGCGCGACAATTTGGGGAGCATAGTCCACATTGTTGACAGCACGGGCGTTATTGCACAAGAGCTAAGCTACGATGCCTGGGGAAGGCTGCGTGACCCAAACACCCAGCAAATATACGCTCCTGGTGAGCAACCAGAATTGCTGTTGGACAGAGGCTACTGCGGCCACGAGCATCTCGCCGACTTTAATCTCATCAACATGAACGCCCGCCTCTACGATCCTTGGACTGCCCGCTTCCTCAGCCCCGACCCCTACGTCCAGCTGCCAGACTTCACACAGAGCCTTAACCGATACAGCTACTGCCTTAATAATCCTTTGGCTATTATAGACTTATCAGGAAAAGATTCTTGGTACACAAATGATAAAAGTGAAATAGAGGATTTCTTATGGGCTTATCGTGTAGGCTTTTTTCAAAATCATGCTATTGAAGATTGGTTGAATAACCGTTCTGGATGGGAATATGAGGGAGAGGGTCTAAACAGAATAGACCTTGATAGAATGAGATTATACACTACAAGAAATCAGATATTGGGTGGTTATAGAGTTGTAAATGACAATCATATTACTTTAAGTGAGATTGTTCTAACCACCTATGTATATAATCTTACAAGCATAAATACTTATGATTTCTTTGCTTTTGCATCGAATAATGATTTTGCTTCGAGATTTGGTGCGGTAAACTCACTAGTTGGCTACGCGTTGGCAAACTCCAAACACACATATAGATTAACGAATAGTTTTGGACAATTTGACCCACATTATTACACGTCAGGTTTTAAAGCAAACCAGTATGTAAGAACAACACCAATCACCAAACTTGCTCCATTTTTTCAACGCTTAGGGACTATGTCTAATATTTATTCTTTTTATAATTCATCTTATGGATTCATCAATGCCACAAATGACAGAGAAAGACTTGAAAATGGATTAGACATGTTTATGGAAGTAATAGGATTTATTAAACATCCCGCTACAATTGGACTTTCCACTTTTTGGTCACTTGGAGGAAAAGAACTGTTTTGGCTCTATAATGACAATGTAATTAGTCTACAAGTCGAATTAGAAATAGTTGGATTGCCGTCAACAATGCCTTTTAAATAGTTTTTGCTATGTGTAATATTTTAAACTATATCACATATAAATTGTCGTTGATAATTGAAAATATCAATGAGCCATTTTATAAGTCTAATAAACAAACTATGTATCATACATTACATTATATTATATTGATATATAGTGTGATAGTTTCGCTATATTTAACATTTGTATTATTTTATACGCTTTATTCTGGATTTGGATTTAAGTACTCTAAGAATCAGCCTATTGTCGTTATATTTTTTGTTATGCTGATATCAGAGGTTTTTTTAGGCATTCGACCAATCGAGCAAATAAATGACCACATGAGAAAAAAGTATAAAAATGAGAAAAATTCCAAATTAAAAAGTTGGATTATTGTCATTTTTGTTGTCAGTCTTCTTGTTAGTAGCTTTTTTGCAATGTTTTGGGTTTTAGAACATGCCTCAAGATGAGGATATTTATAGTGTTGCTTGGTATTTGGTGGGAGATAAGATCATTTATAATTTATTAGACTGATTATGAAAAGATTAAAGTGGTTATTAGAGATAATCTATTATGAGGTAAACCATAAATCAGAGAAATCACATGACCCCATGCCAATTATTGGTTTTTTTATTACAGCAATCATTGCTTTCGTGATTCCGATTTTTGATGCACTTTTGGGACATGATTTAATGTATATTATTGTTATGTTACTTGTTACTCCTATAATGTGCTTAAGTGTCTTTTTGTATTTTAGGTTTCATCATAATGATATCATGAGCAATGAAGATTATATAAATGCTGATAATCGAAAGAAGATTTATAATGTTACATGCGCAATATGTATCTTTGGTTGCTTGCCTTTGATGTTTTTAGTCTATTTCTTATTAAAATCTTTAAATTTAATTGTTTAAATCTTTATTGTTATGGACAATAATCAAATTGAGATGATTGAAAAAGACAAAAAATCTTTAAAAAAGTTGTGGGGATTTTTGGCGTTTTTTGTTTTATTGATGATCTTCTTATTGTATTTCCGAGTATATTTAGGGCTTGGAGATAAGGCTCGAACAATTACCGGCGCTATCGTTCTTGTTTTTCTTATTGCTAACACTATTGCCTTAATAGTCAAAGTAAAGAAAAGAATAGAAAAAGAAAGCAAAGACGGTAGTGAAGGCTTTGTTAGCGATAATCAGGATAAAGAAGATTAATGTCATCAAAGGGATGGTTAGGCGAGTGTGATTGTCATCTCGCATCGGGAGCAGTCGCAGTTCACTTTGAGCAGGGTCTTGCCGTTGCGCAGGAATAGGGGAGAGGGGAGCTTGTCGCTTCCCTTTTCTTTTGGGCATGCCCCTAGTTCGCGCCGCAGGCAGTAGCGAGTGGTCATTAGCGCTTTTCCTTTTTCTATATCGCTTGCTTTGCACTCGATTGCAGGTTCAATGCTGGTTGCTCCATGCTCACGATAGAAGTGGCTGGCGATGTGGTTAGCCACATTGTCGGCACTGGTGAGGTTCTGGTAGGGGAATGTGGCGGTCATGTCTTCACTTTGTCGCAGGTCACGGCAGTAGGCGATGCGGTGGCTTCGCTCTAGCAGGGCAATAGTCTCTCGGCGGAGCTGTGCGATAACCGACACAGGAATGAAACAGTCGCCCTTAATCTCGCAAGAGCGTAATGTGAAAATGGTGTCACCGAGCTTTGACAGCACTTCTCGCTGTCGCTCGACTTGTGGTTTCAGAGCCGGTTGTGGCGTTTCATCGAGCATAATGCTGTGAACAGCCGAGCTGCCGCGCTCGTCACAGGCTTTCAGGCATAATTGCGAGCCAGCGACCCACATGGTGAAATCAATATCAATAGTCCTCTTTGCGCTAGGCTTAGAGAGCCGGTCGTTAAACGCTTTGTCGTGAGTGCGGTAAACCTTGTCGCCACGTTTCATGCCGCATGGCTCTTTCAGGAAGATGCGGTTTCCTGCCGCTTTATTCACCCTCACGCCATCGTAGTTGCCGTTGCTGTCGATGAAACTTAAGCCGTCGCCATTAGCAAGTGGGGTGGATGTGTCAAGAGTGATGCTGTTGCCACCAGCCGCCACCACTTTGCCCAAATATTCGCCTTGCGACTTCGGGGTGTGGACAGATGCCATTTTCATGCCATTCTTAGGATGACGCCCATCAATGAAATAATGTGTGAACGAGCGGTTGAAGCTCTTGGCGAGGCAAGGCGCGAACGTGTGTTCCGAAGTGCCGCATGAGCTCCTTGCCAGGTCATCGTGCGAGTCAATAATTCTGTCGAGAGCCTGGCGGTAGTATGCCACCACGTTTTTCACGTAATCCACATCTTTGAGGCGACCCTCAATTTTGAACGATGAGATTCCCGCGTCAATCATCTGCTGCAGACGGTCGCTGGCGTTGAAATCGCGCAGCGAGAGCAAGTGCTTCGACTTCATCAGCTTGTTGCCCTGGGCATCCTCTAGGTCGTAGCTCAGCCGGCAGAACTGCGCGCACTCGCCACGGTTGGCGCTGCGGCCCTTGAGGGCTTGGCTTATTTGGCAGCGACCACTATAGCTCACACACAGGGCACCGTGACAAAACCCCTCAAGAGGCACTTTCACGCTGGAACTGATGCCCTTGATTTCCTCAAGAGTCAGTTCTCGTGCCAGCACCAGTTGGGAAAAGCCCATCTTCTCAAGAAACAGAGCCTTCTCGGGCGTGCGGATGTCGCATTGCGTGCTGGCATGAAGGGCGATGGGAGGGATGTCGAGTCGCAAGAGCGCCATGTCCTGCACGATAAGAGCATCCACGCCGGCATGGTAAAGGTTGTGAATCATCTGCTCCACATCACGCAACTCGTCGTCATAGACGATGGTGTTTACAGTGCAGTAGATGCGGGCGTCAAATTGATGGGCAAAATCGGTTAGGCGCTTTATGGAATCAATGTCGTTGCCTGCTTGGGCGCGTGCGCCAAAAGCCGTTGCCCCGATGTAAACCGCATCGGCGCCATGCTTAATCGCCTCAATGCCTATGTCGGCATTCTTGGCTGGCGCAAGAAGCTCTATTTGTTGTTTATAATGCATAATTCAAAATGCACAATGCATAATTTGGCTGCGCATATTGCAACATGGCCACGCCATGTTCTACAAAAAAGAGACCCAAAACCATGTCTTTGAGTCTCTTGAAAAGTAGCGGGACTGAGAATTGAACTCAGGACCTCCGGGTTATGAATCCGACGCTCTAACCATCTGAGCTATCCCGCCATTTCACTTTTGCGACTGCAAAGGTACTGCTTTTTTTTGTTCTGTGCAAGAACTGCGGCATTTTTTTTCTTAAAAAGTTTTTTCAATCAATTTTAGTTGACAAGTTAACGAGTAAACGAGTAAACAAGCAAACAAGCAAAATGTGACATACTGAACTCACGTCTGTTTGTCTGTCTGTCAAAAAACCACACCTCGGCGACAGCATTATGTAAACTATTGTTCTTTTGTCTAATACTGTTTCTCTATCTGCTCGTCAACTTGTTTACTTCTCTGCTTAATCACATTTTGTTAGTAATTGTTTGATGAAATTTTATACTAGACAGTCGTTTTTCGGCAGTTTGCTCTTGTCGCAGGCGATGACGGTGCGCAGTTTGGAGATGTCGAGGTATTGGCGAGCGATGTCTTGCAACTGCTGACTTGTGACACTCTTAATCTCCTGCACCTGGTCGTTAAGGTAGGAGGGATAAGTGCCGCAGCAGAACATATTGCCTATATATGCTGCGATGTTGAATGGTGTGTCGAGGGTCTTCGCCAGGTCGCTGAGCATAAAGCGTTTCACCGTCTCCAGCTCTTGCTGAGGGATGAGATTGTCGTGCAGCGTCTTTATCTCGTTGTGAATTTGGCTGATCACGTTCCATGTGTGGTAGGTGTCGCACTCGGTAGAGATGCCCACATATCCGTCAAATGCCCTGCCGTTATGGCTGGCGTTAATGCCGTAGGTGAATCCTTTCTCTTCACGAATGTTTCTCATCAGACGGCTGCCGAAGTATCCGCCAAGCACCGTGGCGAGGATGCGCAGCTTGAAGTAGTCGGGATGCTTGCGGGGCACTGTCTTGAGCATCATTATGATAGCCGACTGCACCGCGCCAGGCTTGTCAACAATCTTGAGCATCTCGTCGGCAGGGCAGAACGTAGGCTCCACTTGCGGCGCAGGCTCGCCGTCGGGTAGCCACTCGCCAAGCACTGATTCTACTGTGGCAATCTCCTTGTCGCTGATGTTGCCCGCAAACACCAAGTTGCAATTCTGGGCTTTGTAGAAACTGGAGTGGAAATTGCGCATGTGCTCATTAGTCAGCGAGTTGATGTCGTCGGGCGTGGGGTCAGTGGCGAGTGGGTTATTCTCGCCATAATAGAGCCTCATAATTTCTTTGTTGGCAAGATATTTCACTTTCTCTCGTGCCATGGCGCAGTTCACAGCCAGTTGTCGCTTCAGTGTCTCAAACTCACTATCAGGAAAGGTAGGGGTTCTGAGACTCTCAATAAAGATGGGCAGCGTCTTGTCGAAGTTCTCGTTGAGCGACGACATGGAAAATGCCGTGCAGTTGTCATCGACATGCGCCGACCGCCAAGCGCCATAATAGTCGATGGCTTCGGCAATCTCGGCAAACGACATCTTGTTGTTGCCGTTGAATACAGCAATTGAACATGCCGTTGCCTGCATGGGGCGCGATTCCTGGAACGCGCCGCCAGTCATGTAGATGCTGAGTTTGTTGATTTCTTCCTCACCGTTGCTGGCGATCCACATCTTCATGCCGTTAGAGAGAGTGATGGGTTCGGGAACATTGAGACTGATGTCGCCAAAGTCGCTGACGGGTGGAGGAGTGCTGCGATCTATTGCCATGGTTTCATTGTTGGTTAAGGAACTGCTCGGCGCGCTCTAGGTCTTGTGGCGTGTCGATGCCGATAGACGAATGGTTAGTGATGCCCGCCTTGATGGTCATGCCGTTCTCAAGCCAGCGGAGCTGTTCGAGCGACTCGGCAAGTTCGAGTGCCGACGCCTCCATGCCGGTGATGCGCTCCAGCGCCTTGGCGCGGTAGGCATAGATGCCGAGGTGGGTAAAATACTGGTGCTTGCCGGGCCACAGCGCCTTGTCGATGCCGCGCAGGTGTGGAATCACCGAGCGCGAGAAATACATCGCGTTCATGTTGCTATTAAGCACCACTTTCACCGAGTTGGGATTCTCGAGTTCTTCATAAGCCTTTGCCTTGTCAAAGGGTTTGACGAGCGTGGCGATGTCGGTCGTTTCATCATCAAAGCACAACTTTAGAGCCTCAATCTGCTCAGGCATGATAAACGGCTCATCGCCTTGCACATTAATGATAATGTCGTCGTTGCCGCCGTTCTTCTGATATGCCTCCCAGCAACGGTCGGTGCCGCTACGGTGCTGGCTGCTGGTCATCACCGCTTTGCCGCCAAAGTCAGTGACGTGGTGGAAGATGCGCTCATCGTCGGTAGCCACCAGCACATTGTCGATGGCTTTTGACACCTGCTCATACACGCGCTGAATCACCGTCTTGCCGCCAAGCGTCGCCAGCGGTTTGCCTGGAAATCGAGTGGAGGCAAAGCGCGCCGGAATGATTGCTATAAATCTCGATGTTGCCATAGTCGTTAGTTCTTTTGTGCAAAATTAGTGCAAGTTGAGGGCAGAACAAAATGAAAAACGAAGTTTTTTCATTTTTTATGCCTCGACGCAGCCTAATTTATCTAAAATTACTAATTATCTGTGATATTCACAAATTCAAGTTTATAAACGTATATAAACTTGAAGTTTAGAGGTTAGAGTTTAGTGTTTAGAGAGCAAAACAGACCGCATCATTTAGCGTGATGCGGTCTGTAATATTTTGAGCAGTAGTAAGATAGGGTTTACAGTTAATAGTTCGCAGTTGAGTCACAAACCTCTAAACTCTAACCTCTAACCTGCGCGAAGCGCAACTGTTCTTACTCAGCTGCGGGAGCTTCCTCAGCTTCCTCAACGGCGGGAGCCTCTTCCATAACGGGAGCTTCCTCTACTGCGGGAGCCTCTTCAACTACAGGAGCCTCCTGCTTGGGAGCGTTCTCAGAAATTACCTCGAAAGGAATCTCAACAGAAACTTCCTTGTGCAGAAGAATGGTGGCAGTGTATTTGCCAAGTTCCTTAACATTGTCAACCTTGATGATCTTGCGGTCAACCTCGTGGCCGAGCTTAGCGAGCTCCTCAGCAATCTGGTTGCTGCCTACTGAACCGTAGATAGTGCCAAAGTTGTCGGTCTTAGCGCTGATGGTGAGAGCGATGCCCTTCATCGACTCGGCGATAGCCTCGGCGTCACCTTTGATCTTGGCGATCTTGTGGGCGCGCTGGCGCAGGTTCTCGGCGAGCACTTTTAAAGCTGAAGGCGATGCCATGATGGCTTTGCCGGTTGGGATAAGATAGTTGCGGGCGTAGCCGTTCTTTACTTCAACAACGTCGTCCTTGTAGCCAAGGTTCATAACGTCTTCTTTCAATATAATCTTCATAGTGTGTTACCTCCAGTTTTAAATTATTTCATCAAATCGGTTACGTAGGGCAGTAATGCCAAGTGGCGTGCGCGCTTGATGGCGCGGGCAACGCGGCGTTGGAACTTGAGCGATGTGCCAGTGATGCGGCGAGGCAAGATTTTGCCTTGCTCGTTGAGGAACTTCTTCAAGAACTCGGGGTCCTTGTAGTCGATGTACTTAATGCCACTTCTCTTGAAACGGCAATATTTCTTCTTCTTGGTATCTACACTCAGTGGGGTGAGATAGCGGATTTCAGATTGAGCTTGTGCCATAGTTATGTTTCCTCCTTGCATTATTCGTTAGTTACTTCGTTAACTTCGGCTTGAGGTGCTTCGGCAGCGGGTTCCTCGGCGGGAGCCTCTTCGGCCTTGGGAGCATTCTTCTTCAAGCTTCTTCTCTTCAGTGCATACTCGTGAGCGAACTTGTCCTGACGGAAAGTCAAGAAACGGAGCACCTTCTCGTCGCGACGATAGGCAGTCTCGAGCTTGCTTACGATAGTTGGTTCACCAGCGAACTCAAGGAACGCATAAAATCCGGTAGATTTCTTCTGGATGGGATAAGCGAGCTTGCGCATTCCCCACAGCTCTTCATTCTCGATTGTGGCACCATTGTCGGTGAGCACAGTCTTGAACTTCTCTACCGCTTCCTTCATCTGAGGGTCAGACAAAACGGGAGTTAAAATGAAAACGGTTTCGTAGTTGTACATAAAATTTTTTAAATAAGAAATTAATAAAAATGTGTGCTTTTTGCAAAAAGCGGTGCAAAGGTAGTAAAACTCTGTGGATTGCACAAATTTTTTGACCTTTTTTTGATAATTATTTGAGAATTGGAGATTAAATGAAGCACAAATTAAGCTAACAAGCTGACAAGGAACAAGCAAACAAGGCAATGGTGGCTGTCTCAGCTTTACACTTGTCTCGTTCGCTCGTCAGCTCGTCAGCTAAAAAAGAGCAAACGAGCTGACAAGGAACAAGCAAACAAGGCAATGTTAGTTTAGCAGCATGACACTTGTCTCGTCAGCTTGTTTACTAGTCAGCTTGATTGTCTCGCTTAATCGCATTTTTGTTTGCAATTGTTTGACAAAAAATACAAGGCGCAGCCCAGTTTCTTTAATTGTTTGACTCAACATTCGCTCTGGTGCAAGTTTCTTTGAGGGCGCAGCTGTCGCAGGGGTTTAGGGCTGATTTCTTGTGAGTGATGGCGCGGTAGATGCTCCGTGCCGCCACTGCGATGGTGGCAGCGACGACGATTGCGACGATAATGATTTGCCAGGTGTCACTCATTTCTTAAAGGCTTTCTTTATCAGAGTGTTGAGCTTGGCGGGAGTGAGGTCGGCAGGGTAGGTGTCGAAAGGCAGACGCATGCCGCAACCGCTGCGGAACTCGCTGCATCCGTAAGCTGTGCGTCCCTTGATGATGTGCCCCTTGCCGCACAAGGGGCAAGAGATTTCCTCTATCGCCTTGAGGCGAGGCTTGCGTGGTTTCTTCTCGCCATCGGTCTTTTGCGCTGCTTTCTTCTCCTCGTCGCTCGGCACAGCGATGATTGTGCTGGAATTGTCGCGCAGCACGTTGAGCACTATCTCGCCCACCAACGCTTTCAGCTCGTCGATGAACTGCTGTGCGCTGAACTCACCGCGCTCTATCTTGCGCAGCTTGTTCTCCCACAGACCCGTGAGCTTTGCGCTCTTGAGCAGTTCTTCCTTAATGGTGTCGATGAGCTGAATGCCGGCAGCGGTAGCGACCAGGCTCTTGCGCTGCTTAGCTATGTAATGACGCTTGTGCAGGGTCTCGATGATGCTGGCGCGTGTAGAAGGTCGCCCAATGCCGTTCTCCTTCATCGCGTCGCGCAGCTCGTCGTCATCGACCAACTTGCCCGCTGTCTCCATGGCTCTAAGCAGCGTTCCCTCGGTATAATATTTAGGCGGCTGTGTGGTCTTTTTCAAGAGCGAAGGCTCATGCGGACCACTTTCACCCTCGACAAATGTGGGCATGATGCCATTATCTTCATCATCTTTGTCTTTTGTGTCGGTGTCGGCTGCTTGCGCTTTGTCTTTGTTGTAAATCACTCGCCAGCCGTCTTTGAGGATTTCCTTGCCAGTGGCTTTGAATTCATATAAATCGGCGGTCATCATACTCCCCCCGCCCCCCTCTATCTTAGAGGGGGAGCTAAAATGCTCCGCATTCTCGCCCACCTTGGCCATCACCGTCGTTGTCGAGAACTCGCAATCGGGGTAGAAAGCCGCGATAAAGCGCTTGGCGATGAGGTCATAGACAAATTTCTCCTCACGGGTGAGGAAAACGCTTGCAGGGTCAACATTGGTGGGGATAATGGCATGGTGATCAGTGACCTTGCTGTTGTCAAACACCTTCTTGCTCTTAGGAATTTTGCCGGCGAGGACATGCTGTGTGAGAGCAGCGTAGGGCTTCATGGCCTGCATGATGCCTGGAATCTTGGGATAGATGTCGTCGCTGAGGTAGGTGGTATCCACGCGGGGATAGGTGGTCACTTTCTTCTCATAGAGCGACTGGATGAGGCGCAGAGTCTCGTCGGCGCTGTAAGAGAACTTCTTGTTGCACTCCACCTGAAGGCTCGTGAGGTCAAACAGCCGTGGGGGAGCCTCTTTTCCCTTTTTCTTGCTTACCGAAGTCACCGTGAGCGGGAAGTCTTTGATGCTCTCCACAATCTCGCTTGCCGACGCCTCGGTCTTGAACTTGCCTTTGGTGGAGTTGAAAATGGTGTCGCGGTATTTGGTCTTGATTTCCCAATAATCCTCGGGCACAAAGTTCTCTATCTCGCGCTGGCGGGCCACGATAAGGGCTAGGGTAGGAGTCTGCACTCGCCCTATCGACAGCACATTGCGGGAATAGGAGTTGCGGTATTTGAGAGTGTAGAGCCTGGTGGCGTTCATGCCAAGGATCCAGTCGCCGATGGCGCGTGAGAGCCCCGCAAAGTAGAGGTTGTCGAAGCGTGACGCATCTTGCAGTTGCTGAAACCCTTCGCGTATGCTCTCGTCGGTGAGCGACGAGATCCACAGGCGTTTCACTGGTTTGTTGCAGCGCGCCTTCTGGTACACCCATCGCTGTATGAGCTCACCCTCTTGACCGGCATCGCCGCAGTTGATGACCTCGTCGGCGCTGGCGATAAGTGTCTCGATAACCTTAAACTGTTTCTTTATGCCATCGTCTTCAATGAGCTTTATGCCAAAGCGTTGCGGAATCATGGGCAGCGAGGCGAGGCTCCACCGTTTCCACAGGTCGGTGTAGTCGTTAGGCTCTTTTAGGGTACACAGGTGACCAAATGTCCATGTCACTTGATAGCCATTGCCCTCGAAGTAGCCTTCGTGTCGGTCGTTGGCGCCAAGCAGTCGCGCTATGTCTCTTGCCACACTGGGTTTCTCGGTAACACAAACTTTCATTCTCCTAATTTTAAGAGTTTTGCCTCATCCCACAGCTCGTCCATTTCGGCGAGTGTCATCTCGTTGAGGCGTTTGCCTTGCTCTTTAGCCCTCTTTTCCACATGGTTGAAACGGGCAATGAATTTGAGGTTGGTTTTCTCAAGGGCGTTGTCGGGTCGCACACCATAGAGCCTTGCGGCATTGACGAGGGCGAAAAATAGGTCGCCAAACTCCTTCTCGATGTTCGCCTCGTTTCCCGCTTTCATTTCGGTTTCCACTTCGGCGAGTTCTTCCTTGACTTTGTCCCACACGTCCTCTTTCTTCTCCCAATCGAAGCCCACGTTGGCGGCCTTCTCCTGCACCCTCTCGGCTTTGATGAGTGAGGGCAGGGTAGAGGGGACACCGCTTAGCACAGTCTTGTTGCCGCCCTTCTCCTTCATCTTGATGACCTCCCAATGCTCGAGCAGTTCTTTGACGCCGCTCACCTTGTCGTTGCCGTAGATGTGCGGGTGGCGGTAGATAAGTTTCTGTCGCAGCGCGTCGCACACCTCAGCGATGTCGTAAACGCCTTTCTCCTCACCGATACGGGCGTAGAGCAGCACATGCAGCAGCACGTCGCCAAGCTCTTTCTTGATGGTGTTGTTGTCATCGCCCAGCAGTGCCTCGGCAAGCTCCATCGCCTCCTCGATGGTGTTAGGGCGCATACTCTCGTTGGTCTGTACCGAGTCCCAGGGGCATTTCTCCCGCAAGTTGTCAATCACGTCGAGAAGTTTGCCAAAGGCCTCCAGTTTCTGCTCGCGGCTAGTTGATAAAATGCTCTCGCTCGCAAGGCTTTGAGCAAGCTCAGCTTTGTCTCGCTTAATCGCATTATTTTTGCTTTTCATATTTCTCTTTTCCACGTTTCAAGAAGTCGAGGAAGCCGTCGATGTCTTCTTTGTAAACAAAGGGTCCCGACATGAGTTCTCCCTTAGAGTTGAGCACCACATAATAGGGCTGCGAATTGGCGTAGAATTTCACCTCTTGCAGATAGCTCCACTTGTCGCCCACGGTTCTGATTTTCTTTACTGCCTTTCCGTCTTTCTCAATTGTGATGGGTTTGTCGAGTTCGGTCTTGTCGTCAACCATAAGGCGGATGTGAGTGAAGTTCTCGCTGAGCTCATTCTTCACCTTGTCAACTCCCATCACCGCGCTCTCCATCTTGCGGCAGTTCACGCAGCCATAGCCTGAGAACTCCAGGAAGATTGGTTTGCCGCTCTTCTCGGCAGCGGCGACGCCAGCCTCAAAGTCTTCCCATTCTTTGATGGTCTCGGGATTAGTGTTATAGTCTTGGGTATATAGTGGCGGCACGAAGGCGCTGGTGGTGCGCAACGGAGCGCCCCACAAGCCAGGGATGAGGTAGGCGGTGAAGGCTATAGAGATGATGCCGAGCATCAGCCTGACAACGCCAATCGGTTTCCTCTTCTCGCCGTCGCTCTTGAGGTGCAGCATACCAAGCAGGTAAAGCCCCAGCAGGCCGAATATAGCTATCCACAGGGCGAGAAACGTCTCTCGGTCGAGGATGTGCCAGCCATAGGCGAGGTCGGCAACCGATAGGAACTTGAGCGACAACGCCAGCTCTAGGAAACCCAGCACCACTTTGACGGTGTTGAGCCAACTTCCCGATTTTGGCAGCTTCTTGAGCATTGACGGGAATAATGCGAATAATGTGAAAGGAATCGCTAGAGCTAAAGCAAAGCCAAACATTCCCACAGTGGGACCTATCATGCTGCCGCTGGTGGCAGTCTGAACAAGCAAAGTGCCGATGATGGGTCCTGTGCAGGAGAACGACACAATCACCAGCGTGAACGCCATGAAGAAGATGCTGAGCAAGCCTGTTGTCTTCTCTGCCTTGCTGTCCATTTTGCTCGACCACGAGTCGGGGAGCTTGATTTCAAAGGCTCCTAGGAATGAGATGGCAAAGAGCACCAGCAGCAGGAAGAAGATGATATTGCACACGGCATTGGTGGCTAGGGCGTTAAGTTTGTTGGCACCAAAGATTGCGGTGACGAGCAGCCCGAGCAGCACATAGATGACGATAATGGAAATGCCGTATGTCACAGCGCTGGTGATGGACTGGCTCTTGGTGTTGCCTTTCTTGAGGAAAAAGCTCACCGTGAGCGGAATGATGGGCCACACGCAGGGCGTGATCAACGCAACGAAACCCGCCAGGAAACACGTCCAGAACAGGAACCACATGGAGTTGCTGTTGCCCTCGGTGCCTTCGGCAGCTTTGTCGATAAACTTCACTGGCGCCCAGAGGTCGCTGCTGCTGCCCATCGATGAGGATGTAGCTGCCATAGACAGAGAGTCGCTGTCAACACCTTCCTCGCTGGTCTCCTCAGCAACTTCTTCCTCAACAGCATCTTCGTTGCTATTATCTTCCTTAGCGTCTTCTTTAACTTCCTCTTTACTCTTCACATCACCGCTGAAGTCAAACAGCTCGCTTCCAGGCAGGCAGCCTTGGTCGCTGCACGCCTGGTAGCTCACTTCTCCTTCTATCTTGTATTTGTCGGCTGTAGTGGTGAAATTCTGGGAAATGGAGACTGTGCCTTCCCATTGCCGCACTTTCATGCCAAACATCTCGTCGTCGATGGTCGCTGGAGCCTTGCTGTGCTTGAGGCCGCCCACAAGTTTCACGCCCTCTTTCTTATCCCACTTGATGCTTAGTGGAATGGGACCTCCATCGGGAGTGTCGTTGGAATACATGTGCCAGCCGTTGTCGATGCTGGCGGTGAAGGTTATCACGCCATTTTTGTCATCAGTCATTTTCTACGACATGATTATCCTGGGCAACCATGAGTTTGACAACGGCATTGACGAGCTAGCCAGTTATTACAAGAAAATCAAGGCAGTGAAGCTCTCGGCGAACTATGACTTCAGCAACACTCCGCTCGCCGATGTGCTGCAGCCCTATAGCATCCGCACCGTGGCTGGCAAGCGCATAGGCTTCTTTGGCATCAATGTTAACCCCAAGGGCCTTATCAGCGACGACAAATATGAGGGCATGGTTTATCTTGATAACGCCGTGGTAGCCGATGCCACTGCCCGATACCTCAAGGAGGTTCAGAACGTGGATTTCACGGTGATGATTTCTCACATAGGCTACTATCCTGAGACGGTGGGGCTGGTTGGCGACTCGATCATAGCCACACAGTCGCACTACATCGACATGATAGTGGGCGGTCACACCCACACCCTACTTGAGCCGGGCGACCCTCGCACACAGGTGAGGAATGCCGACGGAAAGGTTATCACCATAGGCCAGAACGGCAAGACGGGCAAGTACATCGGCACCTACGACATCGACCTCGATGACTGGAGCGTGAAATATGACCTGGTGAAAATCGACAAGTCATTTGACGCTAAGGCCGACTATCCCGCTATGCGTGCCTGGCTGGCACCTTACAAGTTCAAGGTCGACAGCGTGATGGATAATGTGCTGGGCACCTCGGCGCTCGCCATGAAGGGCGGCGGCATTGCGTCCCAGAACTGGCTCTGCGACGCTGTGATGGAGATGATGCCCGGCATCAGCGGCATCAAGAAGCTCGACGGCGTGATAATGAACAAGGGCGGCATACGTCAGTCGATGCCCGAGGGCAATGTCACCGAGGGTTTGATAGGCTCGATGTTCCCCTTCGACAACCGCTTCGTGGTAGTGGAAGTGACAGGCAGCGACCTGCTCGAGGCCCTTCGCGTGATGGCGACTCGTGGCGGTGATGCACTGAGCAAAGAATTCTATGTGGAATATACTGGCAGCGATGATAACCCCAAGATTACCACCGCTAAGCTGGGTGGAAAGAAGATTGACCCCAAGAAGAAATATTTGATTGGCACCATCGACTATCTTGCCAATGGCGGCGACCACATGGACGCCCTAGGCAAGGGCGCACGCCCATTTGTTGATAATGTCCCCTACGGCGAGCACATGAAGAACTACATCAAAACGCTCACCAAGAGTGGCCGCGTGGTCAACGCCACCGACAAAGCACGCATGATAAAGAAATGAGCTGACATGACAATGGGTTGTGCCGCTTCGCTGCGCTCGCTGGTTTGCCGCAAGCTGCGCTTGCTAGTTTGCCGCTCGCTTTGCTCGCTGGTTAGCCGTTTCACTAGTTCCCCGATCTCCAGTCCTCATTAATCTCTAATCTCTAATCCCTAATCCCCAATCCCCGATAAACGAATTACACTTGTCTCGTCAGCTTGTCAGCTCGTCAGCTTGTTAGCTAAGAAACAGAAATTATTATGAAAAAATACCATCAATCACTATTGCTGACGCTTGCTGCTCTCTTGCTTGGAATGCAGCAAGCATTGGCAGTGAGACCCTCCATTCTCAACCGTGCCGACTCTCAAAAAATGGAGCAATGGGTCGAAGCCACATATTTAAAACTGTCGCCACAGGAGCGAATCTCACAACTTATGATAATGGCCATCAGCCCCAATAGAGTTGATGAATCGAAGATGCTGATAGAGCGATATGTCGAGAATTACAAGGTTGGAGGACTGATATTTGAGAGTAGCGACATTGCCACTCAAGCTAATGTCACAAATTATGCCCAGTCGATGTCGTCAATTCCGCTGATGATAGCCCTCGATGCCGAGTGGGGCTTGACGATGCGCATGAAAGACGCTCCACCATTCCCTCGCAATTTGTTTTTAGGTGGTATCAACGACGACAAACTACTCTATGAATATGGCAAAGAGGTGGCGCGAGAGTGCCAGTTGATGGGCGTTCATGTCAATTTCGCTCCTGTGCTCGACGTTCTCGACCGTGAGGGCTCTGTGCTCGGTTCACGATCATTCGGTTACAGTCCAGAGTTGGTGGCACGGCATGGCGTGGCGTTTGCCAAAGGTCTGGAAGATGGGGGAGTGCTATCTACAGCAAAGCATTTCCCTGGTCACGGCTCCACGACAGCCGACTCTCACAAGGAATTGCCGCTTATCGACAAGTCGTTCAAAGAGATGCGCATGTATGACCTGGTGCCCTTCGACAGCTATGTGAACGCGGGTCTTGGCGGCATCCTCACTGCGCACATCGACGTGTCGTTCCTTGATGACGGCACCACGCCCTGCTCAATGTCGCGTGACTGTGTTGATGGGCTACTCAAGCATGACTTGGGATTTGAGGGATTGGTGTTTACCGATGCCCTCGACATGCAAGGCGCGAAGTCGATTCCTGGCGACCCAAGTGTCAATGCCATCTTGGCTGGCAATGACGTGCTGCTCATGCCACGCGACATAGAGGCAAGTGTCAATGCCGTGATGGCAGCCATAGAAGATGGCACTATCAGCTGGCTCGACATAGAGACTCGTTGCAAGAAGATGCTGCGATTTAAATATGCGCTTGGAATAATCGACAATGCCAAGACACCAATTGACGTCAATAAAGTGGCTAGCCAGATTAACACCCAATATGCTCAAGACCTCAACCGCCGCCTCATTGCCGCCGCTGTGACAGTAGCGGTGAACAATGGTGACATGTTGCCAATAAAAGACGTGACTAACGGCAAAATTCAGGTCTTGTCGCTTGGCGTGGGAGAGATGTTCCAGAAACGTTGTTCAAAATATTCCAACATAAAATCTTGCAGCTCGTCTTCGGCTGTTGATAATAGTCAGTTAATCATCGCCGTTGGCAATGAGAATTATATCTACGAGGCTCTTGACGCTGCCAAGAGATGCAAGAATGTTATTGTTGTGGTCCTCGATTCTCCCGAAAAGATGCAGCACTATGCCGACTTGGTTACCGACAAACATATAGATGCCGTTGTCTTTGGCTATGGCAACGACGACGCGTGGCAAGATTACGCTGCGCAGACCGTCTTTGGCGGCAGTCCCGCTAATGGAGTGTTGCCAGTAACTGTAAAGTCAAGGGCAAACAACAAGGTGCTTCGTGCTGGCGACGGGGTGAAGTATGCAGCCACTCGTCTCGGTTACACCCTTCCTGTGGAGGTAGGCTTTAATGACAAATTATTGTCGAGGATAGACTCTATCTGCAACTACGGCATCAGCCAAAAAGCTTTTCCTGGCTGCCAAGTGATGGTGGCGCGTCATGGCAAAGTGGTGGTTGACCGTTCTTACGGTGAGATAAACTTCGACTCAGGAGTTCCCGTCACCGACAACACGCTTTACGGTCTCGCTTCGGTGTCGAAAGCCACTGGCACACTGAGCGGAATCATGAAGCTCTATGACGAGGGCAAGATAAAACTCGACGAGCCGGCAAGCAAATATATCGCGGGCTTGCGTAATACCGACAAGAGCGACCTTACATTCCGCCAACTGCTCTATCATGAGACAGGCATGCAGCCGTCGTTGAGCATGTGGGAGATGATGTTTGACCCAACCACCTACAGTGGAGATTTAATCACCAAGACCCCCAACGAAGTAAACACTATCAAGGTGATGAAGAACGCTTATGGCAACAAAGACGCAAAGCTGCGCACCGACATCCTCGCCAGTGAGCCTTCTCACGAGTTTAATATCGCGATTGCCGACGGCATCTATGGCGGCAAGGTGACCTACGACTCGATCATGACACGCATCTATCATTCCAAGCTGCGTCCCAACAAGAATTATTGCTACAGCTGCCTGAACTTCTGTCTGCTCGCCGATGCGTTGCAAAATGTCACTCACACCCAACTGGATGCCTATGTTGACAAGAACATCTTCGGCTCGCTTGGCGCATATCACACCACCTACCGACCATTGAACAAGTTCGCCCCCGACGACATCGCTTATACCGAGGTCGATACCTATCTTCGCAAGCAGCACATTCATGGATATGTTCACGATGAGCTTGCGGCATTCTCGGGAGGCGTGCAGGGCAATGCCGGGCTGTTCTCCAATGCCAACGACCTCGCCAAGCTCTTCCAGATGTGGCTTAACGGCGGCGAGTATGGCAGCGTGACCTACTACAAGAAATCGACTGTCGATACTTTCCTTAAGTCGAAGAGTCCTAACTCCCATCGTGGTCTAGGCTTTGACAAACCTGTTCCAGGCAACCCCGACGCATCTAACACTTGTCCTGAGGCGACTCTTGAGACGGTAGGTCACACTGGCTTTACAGGAACCCGTTTTTGGATCGATCCTAAGAATGACATGATATTCATCTTCTTGAGTAACCGTGTGTGTCCCACTCGTGACAACCCTGCTTTCTCACGCGTGAGCGCAAGCTCTCACATCCAGTCGCTGCTCTACCAGTCGATAGAGGAATAAAAAGTGCCAACATAAAACTATAAATAGTTAAAGAGCTAACAAGCTGACAAGGAACAAGCTAACGAGGCAATGCGCTTTGCGCAGTTTAGAGTTTAGAGGTCTCCGATCTCCGTTCCTAGATAAACGAATTACACTTGTCTCGTTCGCTCGTCTGCTTGTCAGCTCGTCAGCTAAGAACTAAGAACTCAAAACTGCTAACCAAATGAAAAATCTATCGTCGTTGCTGTTATTGATAACTTGCGTGGCATTTATGTCATGCACAAGCAGCTATAAGCTCACTGTGCATTTCCCGAACCATGACTTTGACGGCAAGAGGGCATACCTGACCAACTACGACACTGGCGACACCATCGACAGCGTGACGGTGCTCGAGAAGCAGCTCGTTCTCGACGGCAGTGCCGATACCGCCTATTTTGCGCGGTTGCTAGTTGAGGGTAATCGTCTTGATTTTGTTGTCGAGGAGGGCGACATTGACGTGGAGTGGGGCGCCGACCTCAAGATTTCGGGCACCCCACTTAACGAGAAATTCAATGGCATAGTAAAGCAGCTCGACAGGTATGAGCAGCAGTGGCAGGATATCGCCCTGGCGAGGCAACGCAATGAGATTACCGATGCTCAGGCGCAGCAGCGCGAAGACAGCCGCAAGGGTGATCTCCTGAACAGCCTCTACAACATTTTTCTTGCCAACAAGGACAATGCACTGGGGCAATGGGCGTTCACGCAATATGTGGTCGAGGGCGACTTCTCGCCATCACAGCTCGCGCTGGTAATGAAAAAGGTGCCTAAGCAGTATTTGAAGTTGAGGCGTGTGGAGAGAGCGGCAAGTAATGCCGCGGCGCGTGAGGTCACCGGCGAGGGCAAGCGGTATGTCGATTTCTCGATAAGGACCCTCGAAGGCAATGACGAGAGGCTGTCGCAGCATGCTGGCGATGGCGTGAGCTTCACGCTGGTCTATTTCTGGGCAAGCTGGTGCTCCTCGTGCCAAAAGGAGATTTCAAGCGCGCTGACCTATCTCTATGACACTTATAATGATAGTGGCTTGCTCAAGATAATAGGCGTGACGGTGTGGGACGAGTCTGCCGCAGCGCAGAAGGCTGTCGAGGAGCTCGCTATTCCCTGGCACGTGATGGTTGCGGGCCACAGAACCGACGAGCCTGCCAACCTCTACGGCATTGCCGGCATACCTTACGCTGTGGTTATTGCCCCCGATGGAACCATAGCGCTGCGGGGACTCAACGGCGACGCTCTAATTGAGGCTGTAGAAGGGCTGATGGCAGGGTATTATGTCGCAAAATAGTGCTTAAAAGCTTATTTTTTAGTTAAAAACGATGTTTTTAGGCTTGAAGTGTTGCTCAATTTTAATTAATTGTTTACTTTTGTAGTCGCAATTTTTTTTGAGAAAAAATTTTTACACTATAAAACAAGTATTGAAATGAAAAAGTTTATCTATCTGTTAACGTTCACGCTTGCGTTCGTTAATTTTTCTTGTGCGTCGTTGTTCTCGGCTAATGGCGTGTGCAACTGCAACTGTGATGCTTGCGTTAATTGCACTGGCAAGCATGCACCACTCTCTGCCGAGGAGAAAGCTAGGCAGGACTCCATCAAGGCCGCCAAGGCCAAGGCTTATCATGACCCCGGGCTCGACTCGTTGCTCAACATGGACTATACCATTATTCATTATGACTCTGAACCAGTGCCCTACAAATGGGAAGACGATGAGGTTATCACAACATCACAAGAGACCCTCATGGCATTGTTCAAAACTGGCACTCCAACAACTGGAGGCGACACAGAGTTCATTCTTAATGAGATCAACAGCTATTATAAGACTAACGACATCTACTTCTATTTCAACACCAAGGACGGCGTGCCCGAGCCTTTGAGATTTGTGGTGCATTTCTATGCCGACGACCCTGTTTACTTCTATAAGCTCAAATTTAACATGGACGGCTTCAAATATGAGTATGTGCCCACTGACATCAAGCGCACTACCGAAGGCAAGTTCTATAGCGAGAGTTTTGACAACGCTTTAGACGAGCAGTCGCGCGACATCGTCGCCGGCTTGGCACATTGCGAGAATGCCGACGTGCTACTCGTGAGCGAGCGAGGCGTGAGCCACCGACTCTACCTCACCGACAAGCAGCTCAAGCACTTCAAAGAGACCTACGAGCTATATCGCAAGATGGGTGGCAAGCTGTGATGTTGCCGCTCGCGTTGCTCGCTAGTTAGCCGCGCTTCGCGCTAGTTTTCGGTTATCAGTATTCAGTTGTCAGATAATTCTGCATTCTGCATTCAGCATTGCGCACTCTAATCTCTAACCTGCGCGAAGCGCATTAAATACCAAAAACAAATCGGGGATGTGGAATTCCACACCCTCGATTTGTTCTTTTAGATAAACCTCAAAAATGGATTTGATTGTCTAATTAGATCAAAGTAACGTCGATTTGCTTGCCTTCTTCGTCAGAAGCTACGTTAACTTTACCTTCACGGGCGAGCCAACCAATAGCAGCAAAAATCTCTTTCTCTTTAAGCTTTGTTACTTTCTTCAAACCTTTCATGTCCTGGGTTCCATTAGCCTCGTTCAGAGAGTTCCAAACGGCGCCTGCCCACAGACCAATTGTTTCAACGTTCATAATAAAAATCAATTTTTTGTAATACTTCTTGTTTGTAATAACGATGCAAAATTATATGTTTTATAACATATAGCCATTACAATGATTTAATAATTTGTGATTTATCGCCTGCAATCGTTTTACATTCTCAAGAATAATTACTAAATTTGCGCCCAGAACTGAAGATTAGAGCGCTTCGCGCTAGTTTGCCGCTCAGCCTGACGGCTTCGCTAGTTGTCCGTTGTGAGCAAGCTGAGCTAGTTTATGAGTCTAGGAGTCGAAACTAGCGAAGCGATAAACTAGAAAGCGCAGCTTGCGGCAGACTAGCGAGCAACGCGAGCGGCAAACTAGCAAGCGCAGCTTGCGGCAAACTAGCGAGCAACGCGAGCGGCAAACTCACTGACAACTATTAACTGAAAATTGTTTTTAATTGAATAAAATGCTCACGCTCGCAAGGCTTTGTGCAAGCACAAGCTTTGACTCGCTTAATCGCATTATTGTTTGCAATTGTTTGACAAAAAATCGAGTGGCAGACTAAATGCAACAGGGATTAGTTATTAAAAATACTGGCAGTTGGTACATCGTGCGCACCGATGATGGCGCCGAGCGCAACTGCAAAATCAAGGGGAACCTGCGCCTCAAGGGTTTCCGTTGCACTAATCCTGTGGCGGTGGGCGACAACGTGGAGATAGAGGTCAAGGACGACGGCACGGCGTTTATCCGCTCGATTCTTCCTCGCCGCAACTACATCATTCGCCGAGCCAGCAACCTCTCGCGGGAGTTCCAGATTCTCGCTGCCAACATCGACATGGCGGTGCTGGTGGTCACCCTCGTCAATCCCGAGACTAGCACGGTCTTCATCGACCGTTTCCTCGCCACTGCCGAAGCCTACCGTGTGCCTGTGACAATCGTCTTCAACAAGATAGACCTGCTTAACGAGCCCGAGGACCGCGAACTGCTCGACGCCATATTATATTTATATAGGATTATAGGCTACACCGTTGTTCCCATGTCGGTGTTCACGGGAGAGGGCATCGACTTGCTGCGTGAGCAGCTGAGTGGCAAGACCGCCCTGTTCAGCGGCAATTCGGGAGTAGGGAAGAGCTCTATCATCAACATGCTGGTGCCTGACGCAAGGCTCAAGGTGGGCGACATCTCCGAGGTACATCACACGGGAATGCACACCACCACCTTCAGCGAGATGCTCGACATCCCCGGCGACAACGCTGGCCACATCATCGACACACCGGGAGTGAAAGGCTTTGGCACCATCGACTTCGAGAAAAGCGAGGTGGCGCACTATTTTCCAGAGATTTTCAAGGTCTCGAAGGAATGTAAATACAACAACTGCACCCACACCCACGAGCCAGGCTGCGCTGTCCGCCATGCTGTAGAAAACAGCCTCATCAGCCAGTCGCGCTACAACAGCTACCTCAGCATCATCAACGACTCCAACCCCGACAAATACCGCAAACCATTTTAATTAACGTCAGTTCGATGAAATTGTTGAATGAATATCAGCGTGTTAGCTCCCCCTCTAAGATAGAGGGGGATAAAGGGGGAGTATGAAAGAATCAATTATGTTATTCAAAGCGGTTATCATACTCCTCAGTCGCTTCGCGACAGCTCCTCTATCTTAGAGGAGCAGCTGATTACCAGCGACTTATTTTCGTCGAACTCACGTTAATTAATAATCATGGCAGCTGGTCGTATAATATCCCAAAAAAGACGGGAATTATGTGATTTTTTAGGCATAAAATGTGGGAATTATGTGATTTTTTGCTTAAATTTGCAGGGAATTATGTGATATATATAATATTATGCTTAAACGAAAGATAGATAACATATTGATTGGTTGGAAGAAACGCACCAATCATAAGCCTCTAATCGTGAAGGGCGCGCGTCAGGTTGGTAAGACTATGTCAATTCGTCACTTTGCGGAGCAAAACTACAAGCACGTTGTTGAGATTAATTTTGCTCTCGAAGAAGAGTATTGTAGTATTTTTGATAATGGTTTTAATGTCGATACCATAATCAAGAATATTACACTCATTAATCCTCTTTTTAATTTTGTTCCTGGTGAGACACTGCTTTTCTTTGACGAGTTACAGATGTGTCCAAGTTGTGCCACAAGTCTAAAACCATTTAAAATTGATGGTCGTTACGATGTCATTTGCTCAGGCTCTCTTATGGGTGTCTATTATCAGCAAATAGAGTCGAACAGCGTAGGTTATAAAGAAGACTTGCTCATGCACTCCATGGATTTTGAGGAATTCCTGTGGGCTTGCGGCTATGACGATACTCTGATAGAAGATCTTTTCAGTCACATGCTTCAGGTTAAGCCTTTGACAAAACTGATGATGGACAGGCTAAGCAGCTTGTTTAGAGATTATATGGTTCTTGGCGGTATGCCCGAGGTGGTCAACACTTTTGTTTTACAAAAAAACTTTGCTGGGACTTTGTCTCTTCAGCAACAATTGCATCTCGACTATGAGGAAGATATTACCAAATATGCTGTTGGCATAGAAAAAGGTAAAGTCCTTGCGGTTTATCGTCACATATCGGCGTTTCTTGCTCAAGAAAACAAGCGATTCCAAGTGACGAAAATCGCACATAGTGCTCGAAACCGAGAATATGTGGGGGCTGTGGAATGGCTTAACAGTGCAGGCATCATCAACGTATGTTATTGTTTGCATGAGTTGGCCTTGCCACTAAAGGGAAACTACAGTCCATCTTTATACAAAATCTATTATCGGGATACGGGTATGCTAATTTCATCACTTGATGAGGAGGCGCAAGAAGACTTGCGCAAAAACAAAAATTTTGCAACCTATAAAGGAGCAATCTTTGAAAATATTGTTGCCGATATGCTTGCAAAGCAGGGGTGTGATTTATACTACTATCGCAATGATAAGTTGTCGATTGAGATAGACTTCTTTGTGCGTAGTGCTAATCATCTATGGCCTATTGAGGTAAAGGCTAGCAACACCGCAACTGCTTCACTAAATAAACTTACTGGTAATTCTTCACAGAATTTAAGTCGCGACATTAAATATGGTATTAAGTTCTGTTCTGCTAACATAGGCTTTAATGGTAAATTCTACACATTTCCCTACTTTCTCACATTCTTGCTGAAACGTTGGCTGAGGGAGCAGAACTAAAAAATAACTTATTGTTTATAATTTATAATAAAAGCGGTAGAACGCTCCACGTGGGAAGTTCTACCGCTTATAATTTAATAAGGTGTAGTAATCCTTATTTGCCTTCTACGGCTGCCTGCGCGGCTGCGAGGCGTGCGATGGGCACGCGGAATGGGCTGCAAGAAACGTAGTCCATGCCGAGGCCTGCGCAGAACTTCACGCTCGATGGCTCACCACCGTGCTCGCCACAGATACCCACTTTGAGTTCGGGCTTAGTTGCACGGCCCTTCTTGGTACCCATCTCAACGAGCTGGCCAACGCCTTCCTGATCGAGGACTGCGAATGGATCAACCTTGAGGATGCCAAGCTCTTTGTACTTGCCAAGGAACTTGGGCGCGTCGTCGCGTGAGTAACCGAAGGTCATCTGAGTCAAGTCGTTGGTACCGAACGAGAAGAAGTCGGCAACCTTAGCGATTTGGTCAGCTACGAGAGCAGCACGTGGAATCTCAATCATGGTACCTACCTTGTAGGCAACAGTCTCGCCACGCTCGGCAAATACCTTCTGTGCGGTCTCGTTGATGATGCGAGCCTGCATGTCAATCTCAGGAAGAACGCCTACCAGGGGAACCATAATCTCGGGATGAACGTCGATGCCGCGAGCCTTCACGTTGAGGGCTGCCTCGATAATGGCGCGTGCCTGCATCTCGGTAATCTCAGGATAAGTACAGCCCAGACGGCAACCACGGTGGCCGAGCATTGGGTTGAACTCCTCGAGGTTAGCGCATACGTTCTTCACCTCGTCGAGAGTGATACCGAGTTCCTCGGCAAGCTCCTTCTGAGTTGCGAGCTGGTGGGGTACGAACTCGTGCAAGGGAGGATCGAGCAGGCGGATGGTAACACCAAATCCGTCCATAGCCTCAAAGATGCCCTCGAAGTCGCCACGCTGCAATGGCAGCAGCTTGTCGAGTGCTACACGGCGGCTCTCCTCGTCGCTGGCGATAATCATCTCGCGCATAGCTTTGATGCGGTCGCCCTCGAAGAACATGTGCTCAGTGCGGCACAGACCGATACCCTTAGCGCCAAACTTGCGAGCAACCTTAGCGTCGCGTGGTGAGTCGGCATTGGTGCGAACATACATCTTGCTGTATTTCTCAGCCAGATTCATGATGGCAGCGAAGTCACCGCTCATGTCGGCGTCAACAGTCGATACGAGACCCTCGTACACCTCACCGGTGCTACCGTTCAATGAAATCCAGTCGCCCTCGTGGTAAACCTTGCCACTCATCTCAACGGTCTTGTTCTTGTAGTCAACAAGAATCTCGCCTGCGCCCGAAACGCAGCAGCGACCCATACCGCGAGCAACAACGGCTGCGTGGCTGGTCATACCACCGCGAGCGGTGAGGATACCCTGTGCTACGCTCATACCGCGAAGATCCTCAGGAGAAGTCTCAAGGCGAACCAAGATGACTTTCTTGTTGCGCTGTGCCCATGCCTCGGCGTCGTCGGCAAAGAACACGATGTGACCAGTAGCGGCACCTGGGCTAGCGGGGAGACCCTTGGCAACGACCTTGGCGTTCTTAGCGGCAGCCTTGTCGAAGATTGGGTGCAACAACTCGTCGAGTTTCTCGGGCTCCATGCGCTTGATGACGGTCTTCTCGTCAATCATACCTTCGCGGAGGAGGTCCATGGCAATCTTCACCATAGCAGCGCCGGTGCGCTTGCCGTTACGAGTCTGCAACAACCAAAGCTTGCCGTCCTGGATGGTGAACTCCATGTCTTGCATGTCGCGATAGTGTTCCTCGAGGCGGTGCTGAATTTCAACAAGCTCCTTAGCGCACTCGGGCATTGACTCCTCAAGAGAGGGGTACTTAGCAGCACGCTCTTCCTCGCTGATGCCCTGGAGGGCAGCCCAGCGGCGTGAGCCCTCGGTCATAATCTGCTGAGGTGTGCGAACACCAGCAACAACGTCCTCGCCCTGAGCATTGATCAGGTACTCGCCATTGAAGAGGTTCTCACCAGTAGCAGCGTCACGCGAGAAGCAAACGCCAGTAGCAGAGTTGTTACCCATGTTACCATAAACCATTGCCTGAACGTTAACAGCGGTGCCATAGTGCTCGGGGATGCGGTTCATCTGGCGATAAAGGATAGCGCGCTCGTTGTTCCAGCTGTCGAACACGGCGCAGATGGCGCCCCACAACTGATCCCAAGCGCTAGTTGGGAAGTCCTTGCCAGTATTATTCTTAACAGCCTCTTTGAAGAGCTTAACCAGAGTCTTGAGGTCTTCAACCTCGAGTTCTGTGTCGAACTTCACGCCCTTGTCGGCTTTCACCTTCTCGATGATAGCCTCAAATGGGTCGATGTCGGTCTTGTTCTCGGGCTTCATGCCGAGCACCACGTCGCCATACATTTGCACGAAACGGCGATAGCTGTCCCAAGCAAAACGGGGATTTCCACTCTTTTCGGCAAGAGTAGCTGCAACCTCGTCGTTGATACCCAAGTTCAACACGGTGTCCATCATACCAGGCATCGAAACGGGAGCGCCAGAGCGCACCGACACGAGCTGTGGGTTAGATGGGTCGTTAAACTTGTTGCCAGTGAGGCTCTCGATGTGAGCTATTGACTTCTCAACGTCACCCTTGATGAGTTTGATAACTTCGTCGCGTCCCTTCTCGTTGTAGAGGCGACACATTTCAGTGGTGATAGTGAAACCTGGAGGAACAGGCACACCAATGAGGTTCATCTCGGCGAGGTTAGCGCCTTTGCCTCCCAAGAGGTCTCTCATGTCGGCACTACCTTCTGCTTTACCGTTACCGAAAGTGTAGATTGTCTTCATTTTGTTAATAGTGAATTTAGATATAAAATTGAATAAAGTTTGGTATGTTTCTTGTAATGTCCTGTGCAACAATAGATTCAATCATCCTTGCGCCAGTTTTGCGCTTTTGCAAGTGCAAAGGTAGTGAAAAACTTGGATAAATTTATAAAATTTATTATATTTAATAATGTATTATTTTATGCAATCCTTTGAATGACATAGTGAGAATGTGATGTTAGAGATTATGCAAAAAAATAAAGGCTTCATATCGTGAAGATATGAAACCTCTATTTCGTTAAATTAGGCTGTGTTTCGGAAATACTCAAATAAATTTGGCATTTCTCCCAACTTGCACTAATTTTCGTTAAATTCTTGCTTTGGAAGCTTATTTAACCTTAGCAGCGAGTTCAGCACCAGCTTTAAATTTAACCACTTTTCTTGCAGGGATAGTGATTTTCTCCTTGGTAGCAGGATTTACGCCTGGACGTGCCTCTTTCTTAATAACAGCGAAAGTGCCGAAACCGATAAGAGCCACCTTGTCGCCTTTAGCGAGGGCGCCACCAACGGCAGCGAGAGCAGCCTCGAGGGCAGCCTTAGCTTGAACTTTTGTTAATTTTGCTTCGTTAGCAATAGCGTTTACTAAATCTGTTTTGTTCATAATAATTAATGATTAAAATAGTTAACAAAATAGTTGTGAATGCTTTTAACAGGGGCAAATATAGAAAAACAAAAACAATCGGCAAAAAAAAATGGTAGATTTTTTATATTTTTTATTAAAAAAGGTCATTTTTCGGCCCTAAAATGGTGGTTTTTCGTGTTTTTGATATAATTTTGTGCTTTGAAAAAAGCTGATTTAGCTAACAAGACAACGCGGTTTGCGCAGGTTAGAGTTTAGAGGTTAGAGTGCGTAGCAACTTAACACTTGTAACTTAACACTTGTCGCGCTTCGCGCTGGTTTGCCGCTCGCGTTGCTTGCTAGTTAGCCATTTCACTAGTTTTCCGATCTCCGATCCACGATAACTAGCTCGTCAGCTAAAAACTGTAAACTGTAATCTATTAAATTTATGAGCGCAAATATCCGATGGAATGCTCCATCTATTCCGGCAGTGACGAAACACCTTATAATAATAAATGCCATATTATGGGTTGCCACGATGATGCTGAAATCCCGTGGCATCGATTTAGACCAATATCTAGGTCTCCACTTTTGGAAGGGTAGCGATTTCCACATCCATCAGTTCTTCACTTATATGTTCATGCACGACAGCAGCAGTTTCAGTAACGGACTGATGCACATATTCTTTAATATGTTCACTCTCTACATGTTTGGCACGCTGCTTGAGAAGGTGATGGGCTGGAAGCGCTACATCTTGTTCTATGTGGTGTGTGGCTTGGGAGCTGGGCTTGTTCAGGAGGTGGTGTGGCAGTTTACCTGGCCCAATATATTAGCCGATATTAATAATGTTTCTACATCGGTTATCAATGATGCGATAAATACGGGCGATATTGACAAAGGTTTTTTGAATGAGTATTACAATAACCTGATTACCGTGGGTGCCTCGGGTGCTGTGTTTGGCATCTTGCTGGCATTTGCGATGCTGTTCCCCAATATTCCCCTATATATAATGTTTATCCCGATTCCTGTTAAAGCCAAGTGGGCGGTAATAGGATTTGCTGTGGTAGAGCTGTTCTTTGGCGTGAGTGGCGTGATGAGCAGTGTGGCACACTTCGCTCACTTGGGCGGAATGCTGTTTGGACTAATTCTGTTATTCTACTGGAGGAAAAAGGGTATATTCAATAATCACCATGTCTATAGTTGATGACATAAAGGCCCGTTACAAGGGCAGCACGCTGCTCGTGCGTTTTATCTATATCAACATCGCAGTGTTTGTGGTGTTGAGATTAGTTGGTTTTATCTCTTTTCTTGGCACTGGCTCAAGTGCCTCTTTGGTGCAATGGGTTGAGCTGCCGTCAAGTTTCCACTCCTTCTTGTTGCGGCCGTGGACGTTGATAACCTATATGTTCTCACACTATGATGTGATGCATATCTTGTTCAACATGCTGTGGCTTTATTGGCTTGGGCGCATCTTCTTGGAGTTTTTCAATCCCCGCCAGATGGGCGGACTTTATGTGCTTGGCGGAATAGGAGGAGCTGCGCTTTACCTGTTGTGCTATAACTTGATACCTCACTTGTCGGGTAGTCACTCTTTGCTGCTTGGCGCATCGGCATCGGTGCTGGCGATAGTAGTGGCAATAGCGTTATATCGTCCTGATTATCCCATTCAACTATTTTTATTTGGCAGCATTTCCCTTAAATGGATAGCTATTATCACTGTTTTCATCGACATCATAGGCATTGAGAATAATAATATGGGCGGTCACATAGCGCACTTGGGTGGAGCGCTTGTGGGGCTATGGTTTTGGCTGGAGATGAAGCGTGGTCACGACATCACCTCGTGGATAAACCGAGGAATTGATGCTGTGGTGATGCTGTTCAAGAAGCCTAAACAGAAAGCTACCGACAATCGTACTTCTAGCCGAGGACCATCGTTCAACTATCACCAGTCCACATCGGCGTCTCGTGATAAAGTGAAGGATAATGCTCCTAAAGAAGCGGGAGTTCTCGACGAAGAGAAGCTTGATGAGATACTTGGCAAACTCAAGCAGTCGGGGTATGCCGCTTTGACCGACGAAGAGAGAGAATTCCTTTTTAACGCCTCACGAAGGAGAGAATGATGTAGATGAACAATGACTAATGTCGGCAAGAATATGGCGAAGAAGAGCCTTAAAGTGGGCAAGCGCACTGTTAAGGTTATATTTCTGTGCGTCACAGTATTTATGGCTTTGCTGCTGGTGGCGTCGGCATGGGGTGGGTTGATTGACCCAAGAAAGAGCATTTTGTTTGCGTTGCTCACTTTGGGGTTACCTGTCGTGCTGATTGTCAATATCGCATTAATTGTTGTGTGGCTCATTTCCATGCGTTGGCAATATGCCCTCATCCCTGTGGTGGCAATACTTATCTCATGGAGCCCAATAAGCACGGTGTGCCCGATCAATGTGTTTTCAAAGAATTATGATTCTAATTCGTCTTTCAAGGTGATGAGTTATAACGTCGCCAACTTTGATTACACCAATCAGGACAAGCCCTCGAAGCCTATGCGGCACATACTCGATATGAACGCCGATTTTGTGCTCATGCAAGAGGGTTCGCAAGAACGCTACTTCCTCACAGTGCCAAATGTTATAGGCATGCGTGAGGAAATTGAGCAGAAATATCCATATCATAGCGATGGTTATCGTGACTTGGTGATTTTGTCTAAATATCCTTATTCTGTAGTCCCCAATTCAGCATTTGAGACAAATTCCAGTCATGATGTCTATGCCAAGGCTTTTGACATCGAGATGCCAAGTGGAAAGCAACTGCGCATCATCAGTTTGCATCTGCGTTCTATGGGAATGGACAGAAGTGACAGAGATTTATACTCCGATATCTTAGGCCGGGAAGTGAACGTGAATAATCGCAGCAATTTAAAACGCATCAAACATTCGCTCTTCGACAAGTTGGGGCGTGCTTTTGTGCTTCATGCCCAAGAGGCCGAGATAGTTCGTTCAATGATAGACAATGGTCCTGACAACGTAATAGTGTGCGGTGATTTTAATGAGGCTCCATCGTCTTATTGCTATCGCATAATACGAGGCGAAGACTTTCACGACTCCTTTCAAGACTGTGGCTGTGGCATCACTTACACCTTTAATGCCAATCGTATGTATTTTAAGATTGACCACATCTTATATCGTGGAGATATGGAAGCAGTTGGGTGGCGTCGCGACAAGATTGCCGACAGCGACCACTATCCACAAATGGCGACCTTTGTTTGGAAATAAGATTAACTAATTAATAATATGTAACTTATGAGAAATTTATTTGTATCATTGCTCGCCATCGCTGTTTTGGCATTGCCGGCAGCAGGCAAAACACCTAAGAAAGTGAAAGCTAACGAAAACACAAATCCTTTCTTGACGGAATATACCACAAAATATAAAATTCCGCCATTCGAGAAAATCAAGTATGAGCACTATCTGCCTGCTTTGGAGCAAGGTATCGCACAGCACAACCAGGAGATTGAGATGATCGCAAATGCGCGTCAGACTCCCACTTTTGAGAACACAGTCCTCGCCCTCGACAACAGCGGAGAGACTTATAATAAGGTATGTGCCGTGTTTGTGGCACTTAACGAGAGCGACGCCACTCCCGAGATGCAGGAGATTGCCGAGAAGTTCATGCCCATGATGACCGCCCACAACGACGAGATTTACATGAACGAAGGTCTCTTCTCACGCATCAAGATGGTGCATAATAATGCCGACCAGATGGGTCTTGACGATGTGCAGAAACGACTTGTGGAGAAGTACTACAAGAAGTTTGTGCGCAAGGGCGCGCTGCTTAATGCCGAACAGAAAGAGGAGTTGATGAAAATCAATCAGCGCGAGGCAGAGCTGGAGCTCGCCTTTGGCAAGAACGTGATGCGTGAGATGAGCGAGAATGTGATTTATGTTACCGACAAGTCACAACTCTCGGGCCTCTCGCAGGAGGTGATTGACGGTGCTGCCGAGCTCGCCAAGAGTCGCGGACATCAAGGCTGGGCATTCACTGCCTCGGCAGCCACTCGTCTTGCCGTGCTCAACGATGCCGACAACCGCGACCTGCGTGAGAAGATGTACAAGCTCTACACTAGCACAGCTAGCCACGGCGACGAGTGGGACAACAGCGAGAATATCAATGAGATACTAAAGCTGCGCACACGCAAAGCCAATCTGCTGGGATTTGAGACCTATGCCGACTATGCCTGCGACGCTGTGATGGCGAAGACCGTGGAGAATGCCGAAGACTTGCTCATGCAAATCTGGTGGCCTGCCATCAAGAAGGTTGACGAGGAAGTCGCCGATATGCAGAAGTATGCTGATGCTCATGGCGCAAACTTCAAACTCGAGCCTTGGGACTATTATTACTATGCTGGCAAGGTGAAAGCCGAGCGTTACAGCTTCAGCGAAGATGAGGTGCGTCCCTACTTCGAGCTGAACAGCGTGGTGAAGAACGGCATCTTCTATGTCGCCAACAAGCTTTATGGCATCACTTTCACTGAGATGAAAGACGCTCCCAAGTACAATCCCGAGGTCACCGTCTATGATGTGAAGGATGCCCAAGGCAAGCACCTCGCCGTGTTTATGACCGACTATTTCCCTCGTGCCACCAAGGCGCAAGGCGCATGGATGAACGAGATGCAGAGTGCGTTCAACTATAATGGTGTTGAGGAGCGTCCCATCGTTTATAATGTGGGCAGTTTCAACCCTCCCACCAGCAACTCCCCATCGCTGCTCTCTATCGATCAGGTGGAGACCGTGTTCCACGAGTTTGGACACGCTTTGCACGGCATGATGACTCAAGTGGCTTACCGTGGATTAGCTGGCACCAACGTTGACCGCGACTTGGTGGAGATGCCATCTCAAATCAATGAGCACTGGATGCTTGTGCCCGAGGTTCTCAAGAATTATGCCAAGCACTATAAGACCGGTGAAGTAATTCCGCAAGCGCTTGTTGATAAACTCATTGAGTCATCAAAGTTCAATCAAGGCTTTATGACTACTGAGCTGGTGGGTGCTGCCTTGCTCGACATCGAGTGGCACAAGCTCAACTGGTGCGACAACATCGACGTGAAGGCCTTTGAGCGCTCGGTATCTAAGCGTCTTCGCAAGCCCGAGATTATAGAGTATCGCTATCGCAGCCCCTATTTCAAGCACATCTTCAACAGCGAGGAATATAGCTGCGGCTACTACACTTACCTGTGGTCACAAGTACTGGAGGCCGATGGTTGGGAGCGTTTCCAGCAGGAAGGCCCCATGAACGTGAATGTTGCCAACGACTATCGCCGCTACATCCTTGAGGCTGGCGACACCGAGGATGCCATGACCCTCTACAAGAAATTCCGCGGCAAAGAACCCGACGCCAAAGCTCTCCTCCGCTTGCGCGGACTGGAATAATTTTCAAACAATTACAAACAATTCTTAGTGAAATCCGTGGTTATTGTAGAGTCAAACGACTAGAAACGACCAAAAACGACTAGGGGACAGAGTTCAGAAATCAGAGATCTGAAATCTGACCAAAACGAATTGTTTGCTATTGTGTGATACTTTAAGTTAAAAATCATGGAAATTTGAGGTTTTGTATAGCTCAAGGCTAGAAGTATTACCAGTAAATAACAAGGTCACTATCCGAAATGGGATGGTGACCTTGTCAATATTATGTGTTTTTTTGTTGTCTATTTCTTGCTTGCGTCGATGATTATTAGGTCTTCGTCGTCTTGGGTTTTGTTGTCGTTTAGTTCTTCCTCGATGTCGTTGACGTCTTCCATGCTGAACTCGCCGAGGAGCTGGAAGAGTGTGAGCTGTCGGTCATGCTCGTTGATGAGGAGCACCACCTCTGAGAATCTCTCGCTTCGGGCAGGGTAGGCGTAGATGGCGATTTTCTCTGTTTTATTGGAACTGGAACGGAAAATCACTTGATATTTGCTTGTGTCGTCAAGGTCTTTGAGGATTTTCTGCGCCTTTTTCACTGCTTTCTTCTTACTGGTGGAGATGAACTGAATGTTCTTCACCTTTTTGAGCACTCCTGTGGGTAAGGGAGTAGCTTTGAGGATGTCGTTGCCGCCAAGCTTCTCAATACCTTTAATCATAAACTCGGGCATGTTGAAGCAATACACATCGTCGAGTTGCGCCACTTTATCGACAGCCGTCGATTGAGCGCTGGCATTTATTGCCGCCATTGCCACGAGGGCAATAATCGCGAAATATTTAAATAGGTTTTTCATCATTTTATTGGTGTTTATAGTGCGTTAATACTCATTTTATTGGCAAAAGTAGTGCATTTTTTGACAAAAATGATGAATATTGGGGTTAATATTTCGTTATTAACAATTTTTTTTATACTTTAGCGGTCTG